>ERZ808277.44-NODE-44-length-94105-cov-4.655811_pt1 | contig 94105 bp, 135 predicted proteins | sample MGYA00521240_ERZ808277 | MGnify/ENA primary metagenome ERZ808277 (study PRJEB31516, sample SAMN03275599) | gut metagenome | biome: mammalia-associated habitat; material: feces | host: Papio cynocephalus | place: Kenya | collected 2012-07-17 ... | reverse complement strand
CAAGACAATACCTACAGGTTCACCTTACTCAACAACATGGAACAAAGGTATTTACTGTCCTGATGTGATAACTAATGTAAATGTACATATTGATGATCTCACAGTAAATGGTTCTGTTGTAGTTGATCCAGATGGTTCAGATGAAACTAATGCTAACAGTATACATTATAATTTTGATTATGAATATGGTACAATGGATGGTGTTTGGACAACAGGAAATACAACAAAGAACTAATTAAAGAAATAAAAGAAAAGCTCTGTCAATTGGCAGAGCTTTGTTTGTATTAATAAAGTTGTATGTGCTTCTCGTATTTAGAATCTTTTCTCATTATGCTAGAGAAGTTGCTATATTTGCCAACTGTTTTTATTATTACATTGCATCGCTTGAACTTAGGATCAGCCCAAGATACAAATCCAACAACAGTCAATGGCAATTGCCTGTCTTTTCTGGCATCCATAATGACAAACTTTACAATTTCTTCATCTTTCTGACCGTAATGTGATACCTTCAATATTCCATCTTTCAACATCTGTGGTATCTTCTTTTTGCAACCCATGACGGCATCAATTATTTCTTGATCACTTACATGACGTTCCGACTTTCTATCTTCAACATGATCTCCAGTCATGATGCTTATAGGAGTATATTTGTAGCCTTCTTTTGTTTTGACTGGCCATATCTTCTTGTTAGCTTCAAATATAAAACCAAGGTCTATGGAGAGATTTTCTTGTATATATTGTTGAAAATTTATCATTTTAGTTTGAAAAAATCTAAAAAGATTCTATATTAATTATGTAAAAATAAACATTAAATATTAAAATTTAAAGTTATGAATACAATTACAATTTCAAATAAAGTACGTAAAGTTGCTAATAAGTTCAATATCAAGATAGAGAACTTGAATGTAAGTCTTACTCCATCTTGGAACTATGGGGAAGATAGTACTAATGATGAGTTTGTAGTTGAGATTACAATTTCTAATCCAGATACAGTTTCAATGAAGAGAGCAAGAAAGTTCATTTGTGAAGTTGAATATATTTGCAACAAGGATTGGAAATATACAACAGAAGCTTACATTACTAACAAAGATATAGATTAAACATGGCATCAGCAAAGGTAAAGACACTTTCTCAAGCAATAGTAGAAGTAAAGAAGATAATGGACAAATACAAGTTTCCTTATCAAAATGTATTTGGACGTTATACTGAATCCGAAGATTGGGAAGTAGATGTAGTATCAAGTTGTGATGATGAAGACTTGTATGACAAGGTATATACAAGATGTGGTTTCTTGAATGAAGAAAGATGTATCAAGGACCTAACAGTATTTTTAAATGATCAATTTATCAATGTAAAAAATAAGAATGGACAAGATTAAGAAAAATTGGAAAACAATATTGATTGTATTGTTGATTATATTTGGATTGAACAAATGCACAGTATCTTGCAATCGTGGTTCTAAGTTGAACAAGGCTGAACAGGAGATTCTTACTAAAGATAGTACTATCAATGTGATGAGTGATTCTATTAAGTCATTGAATGTGACTATTGCTAACTTAACTGACAAGAATGGCATGTTGACAGAATTCAATAAGCAACAGTCTAAGTCAGATTCATTGAATAGAGCTACTCAAAAAGAACAGATGAATCAAGTAAACTCAGTTATCAACCATTTAAAGAAAAGATAAATCATGGGTAAGACAAAGAAGCCAAAGTATATGACAGAGTATGAGCATGAGTTGACATTGGCAGCAGCTCGGTATGCCATTGGTAGATCTACTATAGCTTGTCAGAGTCTTGCTAAAGACATGGCAAAGCATGCTTACAATAGAATGACAGAAGATCAGTCTATATTCTTTGCAACTGACATCAAGAAGCAAATCAATGAGAAATTAAGTATGATGCCATTCAACTTTAGTATGTCATTTGACGTCAATACTTCCAATACAGATTATCTACCATTGGATAAGTTCGTTGAATGGATGGATGACAACAATATTGAGCATAGTCATGACTTGAATATTTGGGAATCTATTGAATACAAAGGAAACAATAGATTTGAAGCAACTCAACGTGATGTTCCATCAGAATATTCTACTACATCATTTGATGACTTGTTAGTATGGAATCATCTTGCCAAGTTGATGGATTATAGAACACATAAGTTTGCTATCATTATCAATAATGAAGGCAACAAAGAGTTAGTTGAGTACTTTGAAGATTATTTCAAGGCTTCTTTCAAAAAACTTTCTTATGTTAAGGAAAAGATTGCTATATCAGATTATGTAGCTAATCCTTATGTTATCCCCTGTACTATTAAGAGTGACAATAGCAATATTGTTAAAGACAATTTGACTGAGAAAGAAGTAAAAGAATGGAAAATTAATCATTTAGAAATAGAAAAATAAACAATATCATGATTATCAATTGGATAAAGAATACATGGACTAAGATTTGTCTTGCATGGTACATTTTGAAGGCAAACAATAACTTGGTGTTGACAGAGTCTGTCTTTCATAGTACAGTAAAGAATATTGACTTACTTGGATCAAAAGATAACCCTTACATTTGCTTAGAGAACAAAGATGGTGGATTTGACATTGCATACATGATTCCTTGGAATATGGGACAGAAATGTTTCACTATTACTGTATCAAGATTGAAAGGTGACAATGCTGGTGCTATAGCCGATGCAACATTGAATGCTTTGAACAATCATAGTATCAATGATATGATTACAGGTGATAGCAAGAATCAACCTAAGCCATCAAATTACATTTCATATAACAACTAAAGATGAATACTATTACAGGAGTTACAAAGAATCCAAATGAAGGATATTATTTGGATGACTATGAATTTGAGTTTGTTGACAAAGATGACAATGCATGTAAGACTTTGATCATTAACCCATTGAAGGGTGCAAAGATAGTATCGTTGTATCTTGACTATCATAATCATTTGCATGCTGTAGTAAAAGAGCAACCATATCTTCAATATAATCCTACAACCATCACAGTAAAAATCCAGAGAGCACCAGTATGCAAGATGGAATACTCAACAAAATTGAATTCCGACTTTGACATAGACAATATCTTAGTCTGTGGCAAGAATGATGCTGGATATCCAGAGTTCTATATCTACAAAGACATGAAATGTCAATACTGGGTAGATGAATACAATTTAACCAATGCTAAGAATCTTTTTGGATCAATATTTTGAAATTTTTTCTAATGTGTCTATATTTTAATTGTTAAAATAATTAAGATATGGAAACATTGAAAATGAACATCAGAGGTAAAGAACAAGAAATCATTCTTCCAGTAGAAAGAATGCTTGGAACTGCTTGTTATGGAAGTGATAGATATGCAGTAGTTTGCACTTCGGTTGCATCAAACAAGAAATGTACATTAGTTATTCTTTATGAGTTGAATGAAGATAATTATAAGAATTTTATAGAGAAAGGAAAAGATGGTTTAGAATATTTAAAATTAGATGCTTACAATGAAATTGTAAAGCCATGTGATACTAAATGGTATTCACTTCGTAAAAATGGACTTTGGTTTGAAAAGGGTGATCCTATTTACATAGGTTGTGGAAATGTATCTTTTGGATATGTTAGACCTTATCTAGATCCTTCATTTTAACATAAAATAAATAAATTTAACAATTATAAAAACTATGGCAAATTTAATGTTTACAGATGTATTTGATATTTTCGATGATATTTTGAATGGTTTACAGACCACTGACACAACAAAAGAAGATCCAGTAGATGAGACAGTTACTCTTAATGGAATTGACTTGTCAAAGGTTTCAAAAGAAGAGCTTGATGAGACAATGGAGTATCTTGCTAAGTTGAAAGACAATTCAGTAGCTACATATTTGCTTGGTGATGAATACATTGACAAGGTAATGGGGGAGTTGCAAGCTAAGTGGGACATTGCACATGAAGCACCTGAATCTGAACCAGATCCTGTGGAGTCACCAAAGACGGTTGATGATCAAATCAATCAACTCGTCAATGAATACATTGATTCTCTTGGTATTGACAAAGAGTTGCAATCAAATGCACTTGTCAAGGCTGCTCGTGATGGTTACATTAACTTTGCAAAATTCATTTACAATCATAAGTAATCATTTATGTTACAAGTAAATGAATTAGAAAAATCATTGACAAGATCTCTTGAAGAGGTCTTGCCATCCGCTTTAGAAGAGGCTTTCAAACATATATTGCCATGTACATCAGAAGATGGAAATGCAAAAGCTAAAGAATTTGGTCAATGCATTTCAGATATGATATCTAGTCCGTTAGGATCTCGTTTTGCAAATGCAATAGATTATTATATTAAGAATGCAGATGTTTTTGGTCAAATTATTACTGTTGGATCTCCTACAACACAAACCGCAAGAATAGAAAGTCCAAGTCCATTGACAAATGGTAAAGTACCTAATACATTAGGGATAAAATGAAATGATAAATTGCTACAATAGATTGAAAGAAATATTTTCTGATGGAATACAGAATTATGAAGATCCTATCACTGGATTAACTTATGATTTTTATGCCCCATCAGAAAGTTTGTATATAGATTTGAAGTTTGATTGGAAAGATCAAGGACATGTATATGATGCTAACAATAAGTTTGACCAATTGTTGGAATGTTATTTAGATAATGACTCTAAGTTCAATTGGAAAACAATAAGTGTTGCTAAAGCAAATGTTGCTAAGCAATATAATATGAAGTACATGATATTTTGGAATGAGGAAGAGTTTGAAGCATTCTTCAACATGACATTGCATATTCAATTTTCTAATGATGAACTTCATGATGAATATAAGAAAATAATTAAGAATGATGGAAGATTGTCATTGTATTCTCCGGCTAACAAGATAGTAAAGCAATTTCAACAAGAAAATTTGTACAAACATGAGCAAGAGTTGTTCAATGACTACTGGATAAGATACAAACTTTGTAGAAACAGAGACAAGTACATCAATAAGAAGATGTGGGACTTGACACCTAATGGAATGGTAAATGGATTCAAGATAGCTGGAATACATTATGGATTCAGTATGTTCAATCCAATGTTAGCTAAGTGGTTCATCCAACATTACGAATTGCAAGATAAAATATGTTATGATCCTACAGGTGGATGGGGACATCGTTTGATTGGTATTGCACCATTTGTCAAGAAGTACATATACAATGACTTATCACTACATACAGTAGAAGCATGCAAAGAGATAGGAAAATTCTGTAACTTGAACAATATTGAATATTGCAATGAAGATGCAGCAACATTCTGTCCAGATGACAATTATGACTTTATGTTTACTTGTCCTCCTTATTATGCAGACAATAAGAATACAGAAGATTATGAATGTGATGGATTCAATTCATTAGAAGAGTTCAACAACTTTTTGATAGGTATGTATGAAAAGTTCTTGAACAAAGATAGTTGTAAGTATTTTGGACTAGTCATAAGAGAAGATATGTTGCCAGAACAAATGAGGAAGGATGTAAAAGAATCTTATGACATAGCAAGAAATGCAAATTCTCATTATGCTAGAGTATCAAAGACTGAACGTAAAAAGTTCTATGAAAAATTGTATGTATTTAAAAAATAATTTTGAATTTATGGCAATTTCATTTCTATCTTATAATTACAAGAAATAAAGAAATGTGTTGCAACACACATTGAAACAAGTATAATAAACAAAAACATTTAAAGTAAAATTTTATGAGTAACGTAAACGAAAACATTGAAAATGACATCTTAGGTTTTGACCCATCGCAGTTGAATTGTTATCAAGAGCCACAGCAGCAGACTTCTGGTGGTAATCCTAACATCTATCATCCGAAACCTGCACTTTCTAAAGCAGAAGATGGAGTTTATCGTTCACAGATTAAGGTAATTTACAATCCATTTTCATTGAAGGATTCTATTCTTGAGCAGCAAAGTTACGCTCTTCAGGATAGCAATGGCTTCTTCTCTGTTGTAAGTTCATTGACAAACAATGACAAGAGTTGCCCAGTATTCAAGGCATGGAAGCAGTGTCACTTTTCTAAGGATGAGAACATGCAGAAGCAAGCTCTTTCTAAGGACAAGGGTGGACGTGGTTTGTTTGACAAGCGTTATGCTCGTTATGCTCTTATTCAAGTGATTGAAGATAACAACCAACCGGAGTTGGTAGGGAAATATATGTTCTGGAAGCTTCCGAAAGCAATTTGGGAGTCAATCAATGCAAAGATGGCTCCAAGTCCTGAGTCAAAGAAAGCAAGCATCCCTGTAATGGACTTCTTGTTTGGTCGTGCTATTGACTTGGAAGTAACTCCAGGCCCTGATGATCCAAAAGCTCCTGAGCGTAAGACTCGTGAAATTAGTTACAACACATCTGAGCTAACCGATGATGTAGTAAGTTGTACTAATCCAGATGGTAGTCCACTTCTTGATCCTGAACAGCAAGAAATTCTTGATCAGTATGTTGAAGAGATGACAAAGAAAGTATGGAAGCAGAAAGATCCAGCATTGCGTGCTACAGCAATTGCAGAAATCAATGCCGAAGAGAACACAAAGAAACTTCGTGAGTTGTATCGTGATGTGATTGAGAAGATCAAGAGTTTTGCTCCAGATTTGATAAAGGAACTCGGTTATCATGAATGGTCAGATGATGTCAAAGCTCGTGTCAATGCATGGATCAATGTAGTTCTTGCTGGTAATGATCCAGCAAATCCATTGCCATCATCTAGTCCATCAACATCAGCTCCTGTTTCAGCACCAACTGAAAATGCACCAGAAACATCAGCTCCTGACACAAGTGATGATTTGCCATTCTAAAGTTTGTATATTGTAATACAATATTAATACAAGAGGAAAACTATAAAGTTTTCCTCTTTTTTTGCATATATGTTTGAAATAAATCAAATTTGTTCTATATTTATCATGTCAAAATAATGTTGAACAAATTAAATTTTAATGATTATGAACAATATGAATAATTTGAATATTTATAATGAATCTACAAGATATACAACTCTTGATAAGATCAATCCTTACACAGGTAAACCAACCATTGTTTTTGGTAAGCCTGCTAAGTTGATAAGTATTTTTTCACTTTAAGTTTCACTTTTTAATTTTTGTGATTATGATGATTTTGATTTCTATTATATTGGTTTTCCTTGGTATTCTTTCTTATATGTTTGCAACTAAAGGAGATGTAACTAATGAATGGTTTTGCATGCTTGGATTCATGCTTATGATGATAGGTGCATTGTTACTTGGAATGTACATGGATGGTACTCTCTAAACTTATTTTACAATGAACACAACTAAGAAATTGATATGGTCTATAGTAGGTAGTGGAATGATAGGTGGATTGCTTGGAATTGTTCCACCTATGTACACTACTGCTTCACCTTCTATATCTTATATAGAAGACACAATACATTTTCAGAAGACTTCTTGGAAATCTGTCAGACTAATGTCTACTATAGTAGATACATTGACTATAGAAGAAAGAATACAAAAGATTGAAGAGATGATGAGCATTGATGCTAACTTAATGAGTTCATCTTCTTCTAAGCATAATAGTTCTATTCCTTTATATAGCTATAGTAATGCAAAAGTAAGTGAAAATGGAAAGAAGTTCATCAAGCAATATGAAAGCTGTGTATTGATAGCATACAAACTTAAAGGAGAATCTCGTTATACTATAGGTTATGGACATGTCATATATGAAGATGAAGACATTCCACATAGAATAAGTAAGTCTTACGCCGATAAGTTGTTTGACAAAGACATGGATAAGTTCAATGCTTCTGTACAGACACTTCTTTCTGAGTTAGATCATAGATTTGTATATACGCAGTCATTCATTGATGGGTTGACATCATTGACATACAATTGCGGACCTGATGGTGTAAGAAAGACAAGATTCTGGAAGAGGATGAAGTCTTGTAGGTATGACAAGAAAAATCATTGCATCAACAAGCAAGACTTGATTTATGCTATAGAAGCAGTAAAGACAGCTAACATATCTTCTATATATAAGAAAGGACATCAGAATAGAAGAAAGAAAGAACATAACACTATGATAGCAGAAGTTTAACATATAATTTAATAATGATTATGAAGAAGTTCAATTGGAAGACTGGTTTGATATCAGCAATATCATTCTTGACATTTTTCTTTGGTACAATCTATTGTGTCAATTCATGTAATCAACATAAAGATGATGTACAGATTGTTGGCGACACAATATCATCATCAGGAAAGGTAATGGAATTTGAATATCAGAAGCATAAGTTCATCAACATTGTCAAGATTGATGACAATGGAAAGAATGAGAGCTTTGTAGTTCATGATCCTAATTGTAAGTGCATGACAAAGAAGCTCAACAACATCACTACAGTAATCACTAATACGGACAATCACAATACATTGTCAAGTGATTCTATTGCAAAAGCAAATTTCAAGGTCATTCTTTCTAAGTTGAATAGATTGCATGATGACAATGTTGTATTAATGAAAGAAGTAAAGACTTTAAGAACCGAAGTTGCTATGCTCAAGAGGATGAGAACAAATCATGTATGGAAAACCAGCCCAAAGAAAGTTTCAAAATCTGTACCTAAAAAGAAAAGATAGTAATTGCATAAGTAAGTACCCAGGAGTCCCCAGGATGGCGCCTGGGTCACGAGATTTGACTGAAATAGTTTTCTTTATAGTTTTATCATATAAGAAATTTAAAGTCCCTAGAGTTGATTTATTTCCAAACAATTATGAAATTTTAGATCAATGTTCTATATTTTAGATGAACAAAAATAGATAATAATTATGATGGCAATATTTGGAATTATAGGAATTATTCTTGGGTTGATAGTTGCAATATTTGTACTATTCATTATAGTTGCAATCATCAAGATTGTTTTTGGTGGAATATTCTTCATGGGAGGATTTGTATTGAAGACTATATGTTCTTGGATATTTTGGGCACTAGCAATTGTTATTTGCATTGGACTAATTTTATGATAAGTATATATGATGGATCAAGAAGCAAAGAAGTTTTGGTTAGAGAATAGAAACAAGAAGTTGTTCAAAGTACATGTTGACATTACTGTACATAGTCAGTTTACTTCTAGAGTGATACCTATGTCAATAAGTGTCATTGCTGACTCAGAACAAGAAGCTAAGAATATAGCAAGACATGTTAAGTTGACAGATGTGTCAGTTCAAAATTGTAAGATAGAGATTGATTTTAATAAGCACAAGACATTAGATGAATAACATTAGGCTTAGTTTTACAAAAGTAGATGCAATTTGTTTTTCTCACGCATACTTAGTAATTATGTCTTATGCATATGTATGGAATAAATGGTTAGCTGATGTAATCATGCCATCATCCAGAGGAAATCAATATATAGACATAGTCATGTGTAGTGGAATAGGTATCATAATTTTGTTTTTATGGTTCATAGTAGTAGGAACAATATCAGGAATGTTCATAACTTTTGGCAAAGCGGAAGAATGGGTAAAAGATTGAACTTAAGATTGTTTGAGTACAAGCAAAAACCATATTATTTGATTATACTGTTTTTTGTAATAGAATCTATATTTTTGTTGTTGCCAAGAATAAATGAAGATCATTTAAATACAATGATAGATTGTGTATTCAATGTTATAATATCACAGTTTGCACCTTTATGTATCTTTGGGATGTTTGTTGGAATAATTTTTTCTCTTCAAGAAGACAATGAATAAATAACTTATAAGAAATGGAAAAGAAGAAAGTATTGTTAGTATATCATAAAGAAGACAATGATGGAGTATTTAGTGCTGCTTTAGTATTATGGCATTTGTTCCATACTAAGCAACTGAACATCAGATATGAAGATGTTGACTTGCTTGGTACCGAGTATGTTGAGTTAGAGAACAAATGGAAGTCTGGTGAAGTGGTAAAGTGGAAAGACAAGTATGACAATGTAATCATGACAGATGTCTCATTCAATACATGGAAAGCAATGAAGCAATTGTATCTTGACTTTGGTTCAAACTTTATTTGGATTGATCATCATGGGCCTAAGATCAAAGATAGTTTCAAACATAGATATGATGTGACATCAGGGTTGAGGGATACTCATAAGTCTGCTATCTTGTTGGCTTATCAGTACTTTATTGATCCATTGAATGAGAAGTTTGACAAAGGAACAAATCCACAAGTTCTAGGTGCATTGTCTGCTTATGATTGTTGGAATTGGGATGGACTTGGATATGATGGAGAAGAATGCAAGACTATCAATGTTGCTGTCAATGTATTGATTAAGCTTGACATTGTCAAAGCACTTGGGATCATCAACAATATCATGAATGACTATGGTGATAGAACAGATCAGGATAGAAACTATTATGATGAGTATCTAAGAAGAGGATATGAATATAGAAAGTACCAGAAGTTTGAATGGGCTAATCTGATGAAGATAGCAGACAAGAACTGGAAAGTAATAGATAAGAAGAATGGCATTGAAAGAACTGCAGCTGCTGTATTCTATCAAGGACCTACTAATTCCATGATGTTTGATTCTATCAAAGATGAAGTGGAATGTGGTATTGTGATTAAGCCAGATACTGTTACTGGTAGAGTAGTAATTTCTTTATACAATACAAAAGATGAATATTCTGAAGAGTTTGATTGTGGTGAATTTTGTCGACAAATGAAAGGAGGAGGTCATTCTGGTTGTGGAGGTTTTAACATTGGTTTAACAAAGTTAAATAAATTAATAAAAACTAAAACATTGTAACATTATGATAGAAATTAGTATTTTCACATTAGTATCTTTAGTTGTTGTAGCGGTGTTTGGCATTGGCATGGCATTCTTTTATGCAAATGAAGCAGATCGTTGGAGAAACATAAGAAGAAAATAATTTAGCACAACATTGTAATTTTTAAACACAGTCTAATTTTTTGATTAGACATATATACAAATAGATCTTTGAAATAAATTTATGAAAGTAAAGAAAAGAGATGGAAAAGTCCAGGGTTTTGATCTGAACAAGCCAATCAAGGCACTAGAGAAAGTGTACAAGAATGGAGTGAAGAAAGAAGTTCCAGATGGACTAGAACAGAAGTTTGCTGAAGCTATCAATTCATGGTTGTCAACATTGAAGGATGATGTTGTTGACATTGAGAAGGTGCAAGACTTCTTGAGGGATTTTCTTATGTCTGAAGGTGAAAATGAAGCTGCAGAGCAGTTCATCATCTATAGAGAAGAGAGATCTAAGTATCGAGAGTCAAACACCAAGTTGGCTAAGAACATTGCAACGAAATTGTATGCTAAGAATGTTGTCAATCAGAATGCTAACCTAGATGAGAATAGTTTCAGTGGGCGTGTTGAAGAAGCAGCATCTGTTGTATGCAAAGACTTAGCATTGAAGACTTCTATGTCAAAGATGGCGAGAAAGAATCATGAAGAGAATATGATTTATCAACATGATTTGAATCGATTTATTGTTGGACAGCATAATTGCTTGACTGACCCTGTAGATGTTTGTCTAGAGCATGGAATAACATTGAAACAATGTGACATCAGACCGGCCGGTTCATTGAATACAGCATTTCAATTGTTAGCTGTCAATTTCCAGGTACAATCACTAGAACAGTTTGGTGGAATATCTGCTTCACATCTTGATTGGACGATGGTACCATATTTTAGAAAGAGTTTCTTCAAGCATTACAAATCTATATCTAAAGAAATTCCATTTATGAAATGGACATGTCCTAACATTAAAAAGGAAAAAATTAAGCATGTTTCTGTCAATGATAGAATGTATGCTGGATATGGATTGACAAAGAAGTTCAAGATGATGATATGGAACAGAGCTTGGAATTCTACTATCAAAGAATTGAACCAAGCAGTTGAAGGATTTTTCCACAACATGGGATCATTGCAAAGCAGAGGAGGTGGGCAATTACCGTTCTCAAGCATCAATTATGGAACATGTACATTACCAGAAGGTAGGGCAATTATCAAAGCATTGATTGAAGGATCTATCAATGGCACAGGTAAATATCATAAGACAGCTATATTCCCATGCTGCATATTCCAGTATAGCAAAGACATTCATGGCGACAAAAATCATCAAGGTCCTAACTATGACTTGTTCAGACTTGCATTGAAGTCAACAACATTGAGAGATTATCCAAACTATTGCAATGTTGATTGGTCGACTAATCTTAATGGGAACAAAGTTGATAGAAAAGTAAAGAAGCAAGCATTGGATATGATGGATGTAGAAAACAAGACTAAGTTAGCTATTTGGTTGTATTATCATCCTGATTATGAAGATTATTTGTCATTAGAAGCAATATATGACAATATGGGTGATACTTGGGATATTGAAGTCATGCCTGCTGAGAAGTTCACTAGATACGAAGTGATGTCAACTATGGGTTGCCGTACTTACAATGGTTACGATATCAATGCAGATGCAAGCTATTTCTTAGACATATTCAACAAGATAGCAGAAACTGGGAAAGTTCAAGACAACTGGCTTTTGTCTGCTAATCAAAAGGATGGTAGAGGAAACATCTGTCCTGTCACTATCATTCTTCCTACATTAGCTATGATGGCTAAAGAAAGTGGAAGCAAAGATCCTGTTGAGACATTCATTAAGTTGCTTGACAAGAAGATTCATGAGGCTAAAGACATGTTGATAGAAAGATTCACTTTGATATGTAGTCAGAATCCTAAGTCTGCTCCATTCATGTGGACAAACAATACTATGGTTGGTTACATACCAGAAGAAGGTCCTGTTTCGGCGATGAAGCATGGTACTTTAGCTATTGGACAGATTGGATTAGCTGAGACATTGAAAATATTGATTGGATGTGACCAAACAGAACCTAGAGGATTAGAGCTTGGTAAGAGAATAGAGAAACTTTTCAATGAAAGATGTACAGAATTCAAGCATGATACGAAATTGAACTTCGGCGTATACCTTACACCGGCGGAGAACCTTTGCAACACTTCATTCAAAAGGTTCAAAGATAAGTATGGTGAAGTCAAAGGTGTGACAGACAATGACAACAAGTTCTTCACTAACTCAACACATGTACCTGTCTTTGACAATATTGATTGCTTCAAGAAGATAGACATAGAATCAGAGCTTGACAAGTACAGTAATGCTGGTTGCATTACTTACGTAGAGCTTCCATCAACTATGACTAACAACATAGATGCTTGTGAAGAGCTAGTAGTATATGCAATGAGAAAAGACTTACCATATTTCAGCTTGCATTTTCCTTTAAGTTTCTGTTTAGATTGTCATAGCAAAGGAGATTTTGAAGGAACTTGCCCTCATTGTGGTGGGCACCATGTTGAAGTATTGAAAATGGTGACTGGGTACTTGAGTACCGATGTATCAAACATGAATGAAGGAAAGCAAGATGAATGTTCTAAGAGATTGAAACATGTCAATCAAACATTAATTTAATCAATTTGGGTGAACTTAAGTTCACCCAAATTCTATATTCAAACTATGGAAAAAGACTATAGAAACTTACATATAATGACAGTTACAGGACCAGATATCAATAATGGTCCTGGGTTTAGAATCACTATCTGGGTATCCGGATGTACGCATAAGTGCCATAATTGTCAGAACAAACATACTTGGAAATATGGACAAGGACATTGCTTGGATGACAATTACAATAGATTACCTGACATGACTTACAAGAAGAAAATCATGTCATTGATAAGTGACACTCATATTGATGGAATCACCATATCTGGGGGTGATCCATTAGATCAAGATCAATTAGCATTAGAAGAACTGAGAGACTTCTTATATGATATGAAGAAGAGATATCCTAAGAAGACCATTTGGTTGTATACTGGATGTTTGTATGAAGACTTGACATATTTTCAGTTGCAAGTTGCTAGATATTGTGATGTGATAGTTGATGGAAGATATGAAGAAGAGAACAGAGACATCACATTACCTTATAGAGGTAGTTCTAATCAACGATTGATTGATGTAAAGAAGTCAATGATAGAAGGTAGAACTGTAACATTAAATGATGATGAATTCAAGAGCTAAAGAATTGATAAAAGAACAGAAGCAAAGAATCATAGAACTTTGCAAAGAAAGATATCCAGATAGCTTAGATGTTGCTGAGATAGGAATGAGAACTGGGTGGAAAATCAACAAGAACATAGTAGATGAATTGATAAGTGAAGGTATCATAGAATGGGATGACTTGACAAGAATAAAAATTGCATAAAATGAATAAAAAGTGAATTATTTTGAATGAAAGTTTGAAATAATTCACTTTTGATCTATATTATACATGTAATAAATAACAAATTAATTTAATGATGATTATGAATACAGTTGCAAATTTTATCACAGTAATAGAAGTTAACAATAAGCTTGCTAAAGAATTGACATCAAGAGTTTCAGTTGATACTTCAGTTGATTATACTCCAGCACTTACCAATCATATTGTTAACTTTGACAATTTAGAGAATCCAATTGAGAAGATTCTTCCTAAGAAGTATTGGAATCACTATAAGAACACAACATACAAGCATTTGATGAAATATGACTTGTTACGTTCTGACTTTAAGAAGTTTCTTAAAGATGAATTCAATATTACTAAGGAGAATTTTTCACAAATTATCTATAAGTAAAATGAAAGATTATTTTGGAAATGTTTTAGAGATTGGACAAGAAGTAGCATTTGTTCATCCTTATATAGAATCAAAAAGATTCATGACTGGCAAAGTGATAGACTTCACTCCAAAAATGGTGAAAGTTCAATACAATAGAGGAAGAGACTTGTGTGATTCTTATATATTGAAGAGTCCAGATGGTTTAATCATTAAAAAGTGAAGCAAAAATGGAAAAGACAATTTATACAGTAGTGAAGAACATTCCTGGATTCAATTTCAATATTGGTGATGAGTTTCATATTGTGAATAATGAATGCTATGTTAGAAAGAAGATGAACAATTCAATGTATACGGCATTGAAAAGACAATCAGAGTTTGATAGCTTTCCATTTGGATCATTTTCTTCTAACTTTAAGAAAGCTGTAAAGAATGTTAATGATTGTCCTTATGAGATCGGTGACTTGGTAGTGACAAACAAATATGGATTGATGTACTTTCAGAATTCACAATGCTTGATTGATAGCAAGCCAAGAAATGAGATTTGGAAGGTAAAGTCTAATCCAACATATACTTCTGACAATAGATATAAGTTAGAAGTTGTCAATATAATGAATGGTGAAAGAAAAGAAATTAATGAAAAGCAGATTCTTGCCAAGTCTAAGCCATATTGGTTCATTGATAGTCATGGAAAAATTCAGATGACTTATTACTTCTTGAGACCGGTTGAAGACAAGTATCGTATTGCAACAGATAATGTGTTCAACAGTTATGATAATGCAATGGCTGCAAGGGATGCTGTAAAATACAATGAAATCAGCACCATGGATAAACTTAAAGAGTATGTAGAGAATTTTTAAGTTCTTTAACCTATGTGGACACAAATAATCATATCAATTGTCTCAATTTTCATTTTGAGTGGAATACTAAGTATTCCACTTTACTTTCAAATTAGAGACTATAAGAAAACAAAGAAAGAAGTAGAAGATAGAAATGCTTGTCTTCATATACTATATGACATTCCTTATCGACAGAAAGATGGAAAGGAATTGATTATCTTCATTGAACCTGATGGAAGAGTAAAGAATGGCATCACTAAAGGTGTCAGGTGCAAACCAGATTGCTTCTGCGTTATAGAAGAATATGATGAGAAGGACATGAAGTTCTATGCTCGTCTTATATTTGAAGGATATTATACTGTTGATACTAATTACAAAGATGCAACAGATTGGACTAACTACATTAATTCAGGAATCATATATGAAGGAACTTGGAAAGACTATTGTAAATCAAAAGAATGATATATTGTAATTTGATTTATTTTTGAACAACTACATTTTAATTATGAAAGTGAATATTGAATTGATGACAAGAGAAGAAATGCTATCTGATTCTAATTCTAATAGAGGAAATAGATATGCAGTAGAAGAATGGATGGAAGATGGTGACTATGTCACTACTAATAGAAATGGATATCTTGAATATGCAAATGGGGAAGAAGTTATAGATGAGAATGATCTTCCAGAAGATGGTTGGTTTGATTGCACTGACTATGATATAGAAGATAATCCAGATTCTTATGCAGATTCAGGATTTTTTGATAACCCTTTATATGACAGTGATGATGAGTGGTAAGATGATGGACAAGTTTGACAAGGAATACTTGTCAACTATCAATGATGCAATATTGAAGCAAAAGTTCAGAATTGTCAAAAGAACTGTTGTAGAAAATGTTGATGGATTTGGTGGACCATTGTACAGAGTAGAGTATGCAGTACAAATGGGTCATAAGTTCTTGTTTTGGCATTGGTGGTCTTATGTTGCTAAGGATGAGTTTGGAATGGCATCATGGACAACGAGTTTAGAATATTGCAAGAAGTGGATATACAATAAATGCGTATATTGGGATGACAAGATAGAAGTTGTTGGTTTGTTGCCATCCGAATAAAAATGAAAAAGTTCTGAAAATTTTGAATGTTTTTTGAAATTTTCAGAACTTTTTCTATTTTATCATCGTAATAAAAATTAATAATTATAAATTTTACAATAATGAATACAAACAACATTTCAATTTCAGACTTTGGTTCAACTATAGCTTTGGTAATCAATAAGATGGCTACTATGTGGACACCATCTGATATCAAGACATTCACTTACGAGTTCCTTAGAATCAGACTTTGTGACTATGGGAAACCATTAGTTGAGTCTAAGTACTTTGACAATTATTGTGGATTGATACTTAACTTAGATGATGTGAAGATGGAGTCATTCAAAAATGCAATGATTGAGTATTCTAAGGTAATGCATTAATTCAATGATTCATTAAAACAACAATAAAAATTATGATTATGAAAAAAGATATGTTGAAAGAGTTTGTTGTACTTCATTTATCAGAAGCTTTGCAATCAATAGCAGATTCTTATATTAGAGAGAGTTATGACAATGTTGAAGATACTATTAAAGGTGCTAGTCTTGATGAGTTAGTTGGTTCATTGTCTGATGCTCTTTCTCCTTTCTTTGGAAGAGACAATTGGATGGAACTTGAGAACTATGTATATGATGTTCTTACTAAAGATGAGAAGAATCTTGAGAACATGAAATCTCTTCTTATTGGAATTGTAAATTTTGTAGAACCTTTTAAAGAAGCATAAGATAATGGTAAACACTAATCCACAAGTTATTTACAACTTAATTTATTTGAACATTGGACGTATTGTAGAGATGATTGCAAGAAATTGTCTTGACATCAACAATAACAATCATGTGAATGCAATCAACTCTGCTTCTGCTATGTCAGAAGAAGAAATCAAGTTCAAGATATGGCAATATTGCAACAAGCTTAAGATATTCACAGAAGATCAGAAGAATAGTTATCAAGTAGAGCAAATTGTTCTTGATTTGTTCAATGATAGTGATGATGATTCAAACAAGCTTCATAGCTTTGACTTTAGAGGTGCAATCTGCAATATGATTACTCTTATCTATATGTTGAACAACAAAGTGCTTTATTACGATGCATAAGTATATCAATTCTTTTAGTTTGCATTTCTATGCTATTTGTTTTCTTGTTTGCTTATTTCTTTCTATAGAAGAAGCTACTATATATACATGGTTAGTTGTTGTTCTACTTCTTCTTCCATTAGTATTGTCTTATCTATATAGAATCAAAGATATGACAGAAGAAGAGATAGTAGAGAAGTTCGGTTTCACAGACAATAAGTTTTTAGATCCAAAGTACGATGAGTAAGAATTTTTGCAAGTTAGAGAAGAAATGGTGTGGTTGCTGCACTAATCATGGATGTACATTCATTTGTGGAAAATGTGCTCCAATGGCATCAGCAAGTAGCTTTAAGACATTGAAGACATGTCCTAAGAGAGAATATCTAAGAACAGTATCATTGAAAGAACTTATCAATGCAACATTGTTTGATGATGTTTGGAATGCAATGGAGAAGTGGTTTCCAAATCAGAAAACAAATAAATATGGATATCTAGAGACTTATGTAGAGTTGAAGGAGATGAAGCCAAAGAAATTTTTCTGTGGTGACAATTATTATCTTGCTACTAAGATATCTTTTGATGATGAAGGAAAATCTTATATTGATGCTTATCTTAGAAAGAGAGGAAATTCTATTTCTAAATATGCTATAGACTTGATGGATTGGGAAAACTTGCTTTATTGCAACATTGATCCTGTATGCTACAACATCAATAGGGATGTGACAATTCCTGAGATTGTTGCAGCTGCACTATATGAAATGACATTCTTTGGTTATTCATTAAAAGAAAGAAAGGAAAAGTTAAGATGGACAAATATTGCATAGAATGTAGATACCAGAAATGGACTAGAAATGGAATTAAATGGACAGATTGGTTTGTGTCATTGACAGATTCTGCTTCAGAAGACAAGAACTACTTACTAGAAACAATATCTGATTATATGAAGAGAGATAAGTCAGTACATAGTAAGTTGAAGCATGAGTACAGAATATCAGAATATGAAGAACCAAAAGAAGTTCATGCATTTCAGAGGATGTATTCTAAAAGGAGTAAAAAGTCACGAGGAACAATCAAAAATGGTTCGGATATATAATTTATAGTCTAAGTTGTTTAAAGTTGCCTGTGTGACCCAGGCGCCATCCTGGGGACTCCTGCATTAAACTATATATTTTGTATAACATTTAAATGAATAAGAATTATGAAAAAGCAAAGTGGTACAGCTCGTATTTGTGAAGTGATGATTTCAAATTCACTTCTTCATTGCAAAGTCAATAGTATCAATTCTATTGTAGAGAAGATGAGACAAATTACAGGAGAAAAGTTTCCAATTGTTAAGTATAGTGGTACTGACTATCCTGTAGAAGATCCATGGATTGTTGAGTTGTTGATTGGTGATACTAAAGTGATTGTGAAGTTCACTATGAATGAGAATCATTTCATCAATAAGATAGAAGTAGAAGAGTGACATTTTGTCACTAAATATATGACAATGTGTCAGAGTTTTGTTTGTTATGAAACTTTGGCACACTTTTTTCTATAGTATATATAAAAACATATATAAAGATTAAAATAAAGATATGAGTAAAGTTTTAGGACTTGACCTTGGTACAGGTGCATCATGTGTTGCAGTTATTGAAAATGGAAAACCAGTTGTTGTAGTAAATGAAGAAGGAACAAGAACAACACCATCTGTTGTTCAGATTACAAAGGATGAAGTAAAGGTTGGCAATGCTGCAAAGCGTTCAATGGTAACAAATCCAAAGAATACAGTAAGTTTCATCAAGCGTTTCATGGGTGCTGAATATAAAGATCAGGATGTACAGAAGATGCTTAAGATGGTTACTTATGATGTTGTAAACAACTCAGGCAAACCATATGTAAAGATTGATGGAAAGGAATATTCTCCTGAGCAGATTTCTTCTATGATCATTTCTAAGATGAAGAAAGTAGCAGAAGATTATGCAGGAGAAGAAATCAAGGATGCTGTCATTACAGTTCCAGCTTGGTTTGGTGATGCCGCTCGTACTGCAACCAAGACGGCTGGCGAACTTGCTGGATTGAATGTCCTTCGTGTAATTAACGAACCGACATCTGCAGCTTTAGCGGCAAACTTAATGGAAGATAAGAAAGATAAAACAATTGCAGTAGTAGATTCTGGTTGTGGTACTGTGGACGTATCAGTTCTTGAACTTTCCAATGGTATGGCCGAGGTGCTTGCATCAAATGGTGATGTCTTTTTGGGAGGCCAGAACTATGACAATGCTATTGTTGATTGGGTATGTTCTGAATTCAAGAAATCTGATGGTGTTGACCTGAAGAAAGACAATATGGCATTTGCTCGTGTAGTAGAAGCCGCTGAGAAAGCAAAGATTGAGTTGTCTAGCTCAACACAGACAGAAATCAATCTTCCTTACATTGGTATGAAGGATGGGGTACCAGTTAATCTTGCAATGACATTGTCTCGTGCTAAGTTTGAGTCATTGGTGAAAGAATTCAATGATAGAACAGTAGAGAAAGCAAAAGAAGCTATCAAGAAAGCAAACAAACAATATTCTGACTTGGATTGCATTCTTCTTGTTGGTGGCACAACACGTATTCCATCATTGCAAGAAGCATTGAAAAAAGAGTTTGGTGTTCCATTGAATCAGTCTGTCAATCCAGATGAGGCAGTTGCATTAGGTGCAGCTAAGCAAGCTGATATTCTTGCTGGCAACTCAACTGGTGATTTGTTGCTTCTTGATGTTACCCCATTGACATTAGGATTGGAGACAAAAGGCAACATCATGACACCTATTGTTGAAGCTAATACTACAATTCCTTGTCAAAAGAAACAAGTATTCACTACATCAGTTGATAATCAACCTATGGTGGAGATAAATGTACTCCAAGGTGAACGCCCTATTGCATCAGAAAATAAGTCAATTGGACATTTTAGATTGGATGGCATTCCTATGGCTAAGTCTGGAATTCCTCAGATTGAAGTGGCATTTGATATTGATGCAAATGGTATTGTTACTGTAACAGCTAAAGATCTTGGTACTAACAAAGAGCAACATATCACTATCCAGAACAATAGCTTGTCTGATGATGAGATTGCAAAAATCAAAGCCGATGCTGAGAAATATAAAGAAGCTGATGAAAAGAAGAAGAAAGAGATCGAAGATGTCAATGATGCAGAATCATATTCATACCGAGTGAAAGACATGATTGACAATGAAGACTTTGTTAAGGCAACCACTGATGATGAACGTAAGACAGCACAAGAGAAACTTAATGCATTGACAGAAGCTTTAGAGTCTAAAGATCATGACAAGATTGTAGAAGCTAAGAAAGCTCTTGAAGATGCTTGGAATCCATTGACTAAGAAATTCTATGAACAGAAGAATACAAATACTCAGGAACAACCTAAGGAAGAAGGAAATGCAGAAGAGAAAAATACAACAGGAACTACTGAGGATACAAAGGAAGAAGCACCACATGTTGATGCAACAGTCTAGAGAGGTTGAGAATTAAGTATATAAGAAAATGGATGGACATAAAAGCAGATGAATATTGTCCATCCATTTTCTATTTTAATTTAAAAGAAAGATAACTTTATTATGAATGGAAAATCTTAAGAATTATGTGGACAACTACCAAATAGATGAAATGGCGAGAGTTGGTTTCTTGACAAAGACAACCCCTTGTCCTTATGAAATATATGTAATGACTGATGATCCTGGTAAGATACCTCATTTTCATATAAGGGATTATAAAAAGAAAGGAAAGTCAGGAAGTCAATTTCATACATGTATAGACTTGACACAGCCAAGATATTTTCATCATTCAGGTAAGCAAGATAACTTGACAAGAAAGCAATTGAAAGAATTAGTTGAATTTTTGATGTCAAAATACAAGGATAGAAATGAAACTAATTGGCAACATATAATAGATGCATGGAATGACAATAATTCTGATGTTGAGTTAAGCATAAATTCTAAGATACCAAATTATACTGACATAGAAGACAATAAGTAAATATGAAAGACTATTATGATATTTTAGGTGTGTCTAGATCTGCGACACAAGATGAGATAAAGAAAGCATACAAAAAACTAGCTATCAAATATCATCCAGATCGAAATCCAGGAAACAAGAATGCTGAGGCTAAATTCAAAGAAATAGGTGAAGCTTACGAGACATTGTCAGATCCAAAGAAACGACAAGAATATGACAATCCTGGATTTGGCTCTGGTTTTGGTGATCCATTTAATGGAAGAGATCCATTTGAAGAGTTCTTCGGTAATGTTCATAGACGTTCTCAAGGAAGTTATGATGATATTCGAAACTATCATGGTGAGAACTGTGAAGCTAAGCTAGACATTGACATCAGTGACTTCTATTTCAAAGGGATCAAGTCATTGACATTCATAAAGAAATTTAGATGTACTACATGTAATGGTGAAGGTGGTACTGGAGTGAAGACATGTCCATATTGCAATGGTACAGGTATGGTTACTGAGTCGCGGCGACAAGGCAACATGTTCTTCCAATCTAGTCATCCATGTCCACATTGTCAAGGCAAAGGCAAGACTGTAGAGAAGAAGTGTGCAGCATGTTCAGGTACCGGATTTGTTGGTAAGTTATGGAAAGAAGACATTGACTTGGGTAAGATCCCAACAGAATATTTGTTGAAGGATGGTATCAGAATAGATGTTGGTCCTATAGGTTCAGAATCAAAAAATCCGTCTGGACAAAACGGTGAGCTGTATATGACTATCCATCACAATTATGATAAGAACAGATATCATATATCTAGCGATGGTGATGTAACAGAAAAGGTAGATGTGTCATTCAAAGATATTTTACTTGGCAATAAGATAGAGCTTACACTTCCTAATGGCAAAAAGATGAAGATAAAGATTCCTGATTGTTGTGAAGCAGAAAAGAATTTGAAGTTGTCTGGAAAAGGAATAGATGGAAATGATTATTTTGTGAAAGTAAATCCAACATTCCCTAAGGAGTTGACAAAAGATCAAAGAAAGTTGATAGAAAAATTTTGATGATCATGAAAATAAGCAAAGAAAGCATAATTAGTGGATTAGAACGAGCAAAAGAAAGTTCAAGATCTTATAAGAATACAGGACATGTATCTATCATTGACAATCAAGACTATTTCAAAAGATTTAGTCTTGAAGAATTCGATGATTGGAATAGATATATGTTCAGTATTGATTTCAATAACCATGATACACTAGATAGCTTCTGTTACATCAGAGGTCCTATTGAAAAATCATATTCATCAAGAGGATGCATGAATGGCAATGCTACATTTCTTCAGGTGAATTATGTCAATGACATTGAAGTGATAATGAATGTAGATGCATTCAAGAAGTTTGTTCAATATAATTGTGAACCAAGATTGGTGATATACAATGGAGAGATTCATGATAGAGACATTGTACCAGATATCAACATTAGAGAATCTCAAGTGAAAAGAAAGACTTTTGATAGCATCAAGTTCATTCCTATGAAATTCAACTACAACATGGTTGAGATGTTGAATACTACAAATCCGCCATGTATATCTATGAATCATAATGACTATGTAGAATTGTTGAATGACTATACCTTCATAAATTTGACAGATGTACAGTTCATTCAATGCAAAAAAGTATTGCTGCAAAATCCAATATATAATGACTTTGGAAACATTATTAAGTCTGCTCTAATAGAAGCTTATGTTGTGAAACTAAGAACTTATGGAGATGCTCAGTTGATGTATCCTGTTGTAAAGATTAAATCTACAACAGACTTAAAAGAAGCATCTATAGTAATGCCAAAAGAAGAAGTAGAAAACCATAGGATAAAAATAGAAAATACAAACATAGAAAATGATTATGACAAAGAAATGCTTATCTAGAGTTCAATCTAAGATTGAACCGTGAATGGCAGTATAAGTACTGCTTATCTGATGAAATTTCTTATATGATATTCTATATTTTTTATGTCAAACAAATATTATATCTGGGCCATGAATGGATTTGACAATCGACAACTTCGGTTGGACTGGAGTTCGAATCTCCAATGGTCCACAGGTCCACAAAACTTATAAAGAAATGAAAGAAGTAATGAAGAATGAAAGCATTATGAATAATATGAAAGAATGCTATAAAGTATTTTTTGCCACCGATGGCAAAGGCATCACATCAACAGCAGCCAATCATGCTGCTAATAAAGCAAAGGAAATGTTGAAGCATAAGCAAAGTATGCTTGACAACATTAAGTTCATCAATACATCAGTATCATTGTTGTCTGGTGGTGAAGAGAAGGCATTGTCTACAGGTATTAGTACTAATGATTTGATGCAATATCATAATATTCTAGATGAAATTGGTAAGACTAATGCAATGATTGCTTGGTTGAGAGAAGCTATCAAAGCTAAAGATGCAGTTTTCTCTGACATTAGAAATACGACATTAGAATATTGGGCAGAAAAGAATGGAAAAGTTGTTCCAACTCCACCTGAGAGAACAATAGGAATCACTTCATCTGAGGTAATTGGATCATGGGATGAGAACAAGCGAGCTCGTTACTATGCTCTTGATGCTTATACAAGCCTTCTTGGGAAGTGGATCCATCCTAAAGGTGCATTCTATGAAGCTAAGAAAGATATGGATGACAAGATTGCCAATCCAAGAAAAATAGAGGGTTCTGGAAGAGATGCAGTCATTTATACTTACGAGATGTCATTGCTTAGCACAGATGTTGACATTGAATACAAGAACTTAGCTGAGACACTTCGTCGTAAAGAGGCTGAGTACAACAAGATGAAGGCAGAAATTGACAAAACCGTAGATGAAGACAACATTCGTGTCACTAACAAATACAATCAGGAATATGATGCTTATCGTAAGGCTTATGCTTCATTGAGAGCAGAATTTGATGCTTGGAAGGCAACAGAAGAAATGAAGGCTAAAGAATTGAAGATTCGTATGCCGGAATCTGTGAAAGAAACTTATGACACCATTTGATACAGGAGACTGATGGGTCCTGCTTAAGGACTTATCAGTTAAATGACATCAGTTACATGAATTTCTAATGAATAGATATATAGATATCAGCAATATGTAAGATCTGAATGAATTGACATGAGTTCAACTTCATATTGCTATCATGTAATTTTATGTCACATCAAACTTTTATGCAGCAACAAACTAAGCAATAAGTTCATTATTCAAGAATCAAGGCAACCGGTGGGTATGTCTCTTGAAGATGGAAAATTGCTTAGTATAGATCTTGATATTGCTCTTGAGATGTGACATGTTCTAAATATTGTTCTTGGAATTGTTTTCATGAGCTGATGTCACCGAACAAAGGTCGAAAATTTTGAAATAAAAATTCAATTTATTTTGAAATTCTTCGACCTTTGTCTATATTATTTATGTCAAACAAAAAAATAATAATTATGATGAAAATTAACAATACTCCAGATTCAAAGTTGAACTCTTTCCAAGTTCTAGTATCAATCAACATTAGTGGTGATAACTATACCATTGGACGTCTTAAGTTTGAGAACACTAAGCAATGGGAAGATGCTAAGAAGAAGATTGAAGATGATCACTTTCATCCAACTGATGAGTTTGCTGAATTGATTAAGTCTAAGCTTTCTTATTGTGACATGGGTGACATCTACAGAGGTATCATTACATTCATCTTTGTTGACAATGCACCAATTATTGTACTCTAAATATTTGAATTTATGATAAAGAATTTTTATAAGAACAATGTACGAGTGAACAGTGGTTATGATGGGCATTTTCCAATTTCTTTGGACAAGTCAATAGTAATTGTCACAGTCGAGATTCCTGATGAAGATGATGTATATGCTGTTTATCAGTTCCAAACTTTTGTACCTCGTTATGACAACATTTCATGGAAATCTGACTTTGTATCTGGTACTGGAAAGATTACAGAATATACTAAAGAAATTATCAACAAGATGACAAATGGTACTTATTTTGGTAGTCGTCTTGACAATGCTTTAGTTTCATTCATTCATCTTGAAGATATTCCAACAGTTTCTTACTTAAAATAGATAAATTATGAAAAAGTTTGCAGTAAGTTTGTTCATTGACTTTGAGGCAAGTCTTAAGACATATATTGTGTTAGCTAAGTCTATAGATGACATCAAGACAGAAGGTGATTATCCAACAACTAAGTTGATGAAGTCATTGTCATTAGATTATGATCCAGAATCTATTTATGTGGATGCTGTTTCTATAGAATCAGATGACATGCCAAGTCCTTACATCATTAAATAAGAAAGCAATATGGAAAAACATAAGATATATAGATGGGCATTTAGAGATCAAATAGAAGACTTAACTATACCAGATGGAACTATGTTTCATGTATTGGTGTCACATGACAACTATAAAGATACTATATATGGTGCTATAAATCAGAACACATACATTGCTATCATTCCTTATACTAAAGAAGATTGGGATCTGATTAAGAAAGCAAAGCATCAGACTATAGCATTAGAATACTACAATGTGTCTAACAAGCATATTGTAATGATATTGAAAGATGTATGCAAGATAAAAGATACATTTCCTTTGTCTGATGAGAAAATTGAATTTCCAGAATCATATATTTTGCTTAGAGGATCCAAGCAAATAAAAAGTGAAGATAAGTCTTTAGAAGAAATATGTAAGATGTCTGAGCAAGAGAAAAGGAATTGGTTCTTTCCAGTCATTGCTTATGTGAAGATCCATGGTATGTCAAGCAACATTGATTCTAAGTTAGATGTCACTATGGTGAATGTTGGATCTTGGATTGATGATAGAAAAATATTCTCTATAGAAAGATGTGACTTTGATGTTGACAAGTTGCTTGAATCAACAGCATTCATAAAAGTAGACAATTCATACAAAGCACAGTTCATTCGAGCATTCAACCAAGTATCAAGTGAAATGAAATGAAAAGTTTGTTTGAATATTTGAAAGTAAGTCAATGGCCATCTGAGGAATATATTGTAGAGATGGCTACTATAGCAAAGAGTACTAGTCTGTGGAAATCAAAATATAAGATTGCATGTCATGGTACTGATGCTTCTGATAGACCTAATCCTCATATACATATATATTTAGCTGATGACAAGAGACCTTACAATAAGTTTAATTTTGAAATAAGCATCTGTGACATTCTATGTAAAGATGAAATCAATCTTATCAAGATGCGTGATGAGAAGAATGGAATCAAAAAGAATAATAGAAGGATTTGTTCATGGGATGGATATCAAAAACTTAAGAATGACTTCGAGGATTGGTTGTTCAATAAGAAAGTAGAGATACCAGGAAATTTCATAGACAACTTGGATGCATGCATATATTGGTACAACCAAGAATGTGATGGATCAGATAATCCAATAAGAGATTATATAGAAGAACATGGATGGAAAGTATTGTCAAAATATAAAAAATACATAGATGGAAACAAAAAATAAGATAGGTGTTTGGTTTGCAAAGAATAAGCAAGGAATGTTGTTGCTATTCACATCAGAGCCAAAAAGAAATGGAAATTCTTGGAAAGGCAACTTTTATGTAAATAGCATCATCTATGAGAACATCAAGAACATGTTGAATGGATCATCTTATTCTTACAAAGATGAACCTCAATATTTAGAGTTCAATCTAAAGATTGAACCGTAGAATGGCATCATATATGATGCTTATTTAGAATTCAATTTAAAAGTAGAACCATGAGAAAATTGATAGAAGTGAAATGCAAAGGTTTTCCTAACACAGTAGGAGAATCATTAGAGAACGTCATTGAAAACTGCAATAGATACAAGAATGAAGAAGGTGCTATTGACAATCCGGATGCTTTAGATGAAGTGTGGAACAAGATAAGAGAATGTCCTGCTACAATAGATGATGCTCATGCATTGTATAGATGGATAAATGAATGGCTAGATATAAGTCATTTAGCTTATACTTCTATGCTTGGATTCAGTTTCAGACCTATACTTGGTAACATTGGATTAGCAATATCACAAATGACAATGGAAAATTCGGAAGAAAAATGAAAGAGCAATTTGTAAAGAGATTGGTAATAGGAGACATCCATGGAAGAGTTGACTTGTTCAGTAAGATATATGAACAAGAGAAATCGGTGGATGGGTCTAGATACGATGTTATATTGTTAGGTGACTATCTTGATACACATGAAGACATCAGTCCAGAACAACAGGTTGATGGGTTGAAATTATTGTTAGCATTGCAAAAGAAGCATCAAAATGAACAAGGAAAATTCACCATGTTGATGGGTAATCATGATTTCCATTATTTCATTGATGATATCCATGAACATTATAGTGGTTATAATGTTCAAACACATTGCATGGCTAATCCTATCTTGGTAGATGCAGTCAAGTCACATAAAATTAAGTTTGCTTATGCCGATATTCAAAATAGAACCATCTATAGTCATGCTGGTGTAACAAATACATGGATTAATACAAGAGAGAAAGTAAGCATTCCTATCAATATGATAGACCTTGCTCCTATAGATTCATTCAAGTTCACTTATGGAAAGCATTTTGATCCTTATGGAAATGATCCATTGAATGGTCCACTGTGGGTAAGACCACAAAGTCTCATCAAAGACATGTATGCTGACTATGACAATGACATTCATAAAGTGGTACCATGGACACAGATAGTAGGACATACTTCATGTAAGAATCCTATCATAGCTAGAGAAGATGGAAGTCAATGGTCTGGTCTAGAAACTGTGGAAGATTGGAGATATGCTAAGTTTTGGGACATTGATTGCTTATCAAAAGGATATTACATGGTAGAAGAAATCAATGAAGATGGATATGTTATCAATCGTAATATTGAGAGAATGAACGTAGGATGATATCAAGAGTCATTGTATGTCGATTATAAATGTTTAGGCGCCAAATTTAACAAAAGATTACAATTGTTAAATTTGGCGCCTTTATTGGATTTAAATCTAACTAAATATGATTAGGCATTATAATATGTCTTACCATAGTTCTTCAATGTGAATGAGCAACTTGCTGTTACACCATTCCATGTAGCTGTACAAGTGACTGTAGTGTCATTGCCACTTGATCCATCTGAACCTGCAGATACTGTTGCCGTTGTAGAACTTGAAGTACCTGATGTAGATCCTCCAGACCAAGAATATGTTGGTGAACCAGACACAGTCTCCCATGATCCATAAGTAGATCCACCATCGGTAGATGTAGCACATTGACATACAACATGCGTAGACAATGGGAATGATGATGGATTATCATCAAATGCTGTATGTTCGATAGTGGTAGATTTATCTGATCCTGATGAACCACAATATATGAATACTTGATATTTGTATACAGTTCCATCAGTGAATGCTAAGTAGAAGCTACCAGACCCAGACCAACCAGTCCCATAAGCTTCTGCCGTGGCACTTGTAGCAACTTTCCAAAGCCATGAATATGACCATGATTTTTCTGCGGCTCTGTCTGATGCCGTAGGTGTTATATCTTTTGTATACTTCTGCCCATAGCTTTGACCCCCATCCCACGACACATATAAATGATATGTGATGCTTCCACTAGGATTATCTGATACATTTTTGCCTCCTTCCGACCAAGCACTTGTCCATGATTCGGCATTGGGTTTATTAGATGTAGAAGAGTTAGATGAAGCTGTAGCTTTAGATCTGAAATACCAATTGTACTTTACATCTGATTGAAGATCAGATGTCCAAGAAATAGTAGAATCAGATACACCGAATGTAAATTTCTTGTCATCATAACTTGTAAATGACTTGTACTTGGTTTCATTTAATTCTCCAGTATTCTTAGGAGCTCCCGATATCCCAGAATATGACCTAGATCCAGAGACATATTGTATTCCATTGCTTGTTATGTTTTTAGATGTATCACCGTCCCATGCAGGAGCAGAGGTATTTTTGGTTTCTGTCCATGTTGGTATGTTAGATCCTGATGTTCTGTTTCCATCTGTTCTAGATACGCTGCAATTCGTTCCTGTTATAGTAAATTTATAGTTTGCTGTTCTAGTTGCACCCCCAGTACCAGATTGTGTAACAGTTATGGGATCAGTAGTATATGTAATACTAGTATCATTGCTATCAATTACCTTTCCAGTTATAGTGAATGATCTTGAATTACTATAGTTTTCTTTTCCATTTGATGTGTCCCATACACCTCCTGATATAGATGGGCTACTCTTTATAGTACAGTTAGCATTGAAAGCGGATCCAGAAACTGCAGGATTAGTAGTTACTGTAAATTTGTTAGATGTCTGCCACTCACCAGTATCTTTCTTATATTGCCATGTGTATTGTGCTGCTTTGTCAGATATAGTTGTATCAAGTATGACACCATTGCTATGGTTGCTTGGTCTTGTAGAAACTATGTCAGATGATACAGTTATCTTAGCAGGATATGATCCAACAGATTCTTTATCAGGAGAACCATTACCTGACACCGTTATAACAGTATCATTCCAACTTAGGTTGTCGGCAGATACAGATATGTTTCCTTCCCCATTCAGATATTTCTGTGTAGGCCTTTTCAATACGTATTTAGCAGTCTTAGTAATTCCATCTATAGGATATGCTACTGATGTTGCACAACTAACAATACCAGTGCCAGTTCCTGATATTGCGATAGTACCTGATATGTTAGTTCCATTCTGTGTGAATTTCAATGAAGCAGGGCTTGGTGTGATAGTCCCATCTTGATAAGTAGATCCAGTGAATATTATAGTTGTTGATCTACTACCGGCATTCTCTGTTGTTGAAGTGAATGTCATAGTACCATTGCTAGCACTTGCTGACCAAGTACCTATAGTAGGTAAATTCATTGATTTAGGAGCCACAGTGAATGTCTTGTCAGTATTGTCATTAGTCCAAGACTTAGATGAGTCAGACATAGAGAAATATGTAGTGTTTGAGTTTGAGTATTCAACTTTAGCCCATCCAAATGCATGATCTGTTGCCTTTTGTCCTGATAATATAATTGTTACATCATTGAACTTTCCTACAGATCCATATTCTTGTTCTAAATTAGTATTAGATGTATTAGTTATCTTCCATTTTCTCTCAGAAACACCAGATGTATAACCATTGATGAAAGTAATATCTGGATCCAATGTGACAGTTTTAGAATCTGTTTTATTGTATGCAAAGTTACCATCATCTTTTGTAATAGTCACAGTACCATTAGACTGAGTATTCACCCATGGCCTAGATATAGTAGGCATGGTAATGCTTACAGCTTTCTCTGTTGTGTTGTATTTCCATTCAGTAGCCTTAGCAGTACCATCAGTAGCAGACACATTACCAAAAGTAACAGTTGGCCATCCATGTGCATAGTCATCAGTGTAAGTAGATGTTTGACCTGTGTCTGTACTAGAACTATGCTTAGACACTTGAGTCACTTTCCAGTTCATGTTGAACCTTGGATTGTTCCAGTACATTGACTGTTGGGTGAGAGTAAGTGTCTGATATGGTTGATTGTTAGAAGTATACTTAGGTGTGATGTTCTGAGCTATACAGTTAGTGACAGTCATATTCTGTCTAAGAACACAACTTCTGCTATTCTTGTTAGTAGGAGCTACCCAAGTATTTCCAGAGACTTTTCCAGATGTTGTTCCGCTATTTGACAAAGTAGTTGTTAATCCAGTAACAGACAAAGTTCCTCCTACAGATGGTTTGTCATCACCTTGGTCATCAAATGTGACTATAGTAGTGTTTCCTTGAGTAGTAGACAGATGAGCCCAAGATGGATTGTTATCAATAGACCAAGAATAGCTTATTCCTAATGTGGATCCTGGTTGCCATATTCTGAATGTATAGCTAGATATTCCGGTTGGATTAGTAGAGCTATGATTGATAGCTAAGCTATAAGTGACATCAACATATCTTTTGTATGAAGAGAATCCATCATCATTAGCAGTAGATGTAGTGAACCTATCGTAGCTATTATTGTATCTAGCCTTAGCTTGAACCGTTATGGAAGCACCATCATAAGACATAGAATTCCAATTGTTTCCATAGGTGAATACTAATGACTTAGGATAAGTAGGAAGAGTATTGTATGTGAATGACAAGTAGTTAGTGTTGTTCCAAGTAGCACTATCCACATAGCTATTGTATGTATAGCTATGGCTAATTCTATATTCAGACTTGTTGTTAGTCAATGTACAGAATGTAGGAGAACTAGACTTAGCATCATCATGATTAGATATAGATACTGATAAAACAGCATAAGGATCTACTTCATTATAGAAAGTTTGCCAACCATCATACTGAGAGACCGTTTCTACGGTAGCATGATTAGAAGATGTTCCATCATTACAAAACACAATGTTGTTTCCATACTTGCTTGACTTGTATGTAGTGGTGTCATCTGGTACTACAGGCTTGTAATGCACTTTGCTTCTACGATATCCTCTAGTGTCTCTAGTACCTTTGATAGACAATCCGGATCTAGTCAATGCATTGTTGTTAGAATTGCTATAAGGACTAACACCATGACTAGTATCATCCAGTTTAGTTGGCTCTACTAACTTAGATGATGACTTATCATTGAATGGATAGACAGTGAAAGTACCAGTTATAGAACCTTTAACATTTCTGTTTTCTTTGAAATAGAAATAAGAATACATCCACCCATCTGTACTTGTCACACTAGAAGGTGTTTCTATGTAAGATACAGGATAGTTCTGTCCATAAGTAGTGACATTGTTGTAGATATTCTCTGTATTGCCACAGTAGATATAAGTATTTCTTCTTAATGTCTTTAATCTTACCCAATCTGTAGCAGATTCGGGATGACCAGAAGTATTGAATTTAAAATAACCACTATTTGATGTAAAATTGTTTCCGTAATCTGCCATAGTTTATTTTGATGTTACTATTGCTCCGTTAGTAGCACTTATATATTTGAGTGAATCTTTCTTATAGTACAAGTCTAGTCTGACATCGGTCTTCCAAGCATCTGTACGATATTTTCTTCCTATCTTGTATCTTACCCCAGAATAAGAGTTAGCTGCATACTTAGCCCAGTAGTCATTCTGATATTTCTGTGTAGTTGTATTTATAGAACTATCTTCAGAATGTGTAGCTGAAGTGGATGTGGTAATATCTTCAAAGTCTATTGCTTTATAATGTTGATATCTATTCTTAGGAAGTGAATTGACTTCATCATTGTCAGTGTCTGTCCAAATAGGAATTCTCACATACTTGAAAGCTTTAGATCCATGTACTGTAGCTTTAGCTGTAGATATATTGTATCTATTGATTTTAGTATCTGTCATAGTACTCCAGTCAGGTTTTACACTATAGTTCCATAAAGTGGCAGTAATATAGTTGTTGATGTTAGTAGGAACTATAGTGGTGATTCCTCTTGCTGCTAACTTAGCTCCAGTTGTTCCTCCTATGTTAGGATCCGATTCAACCCCATTCCACCATATAGTCTTTCCTCCATTAGGACTTACACCAAACTCTATATAAACAAGAATTTCTTCATCTCTATCATTCCATGCATTAGTCCACGATTCTAATATCTGTGCATTAGAAGGTGGATTGTCATAGTCAGTATATTGAATATTGATAAACTTCATATGTACATAATATAATATGTTAGGTCGTTGCCACATTCTAAGGACACAGAACTCTTTAGGTATTGTATTAGAAGGTGTACATCTACTAGATTCTAATTTTGTCCATGGAACATTTCTATTTGCATAAGATGTGCTAAATAATTCAGTTGCCTCATTGTTGTAATTGATGAATCCAGCAAATACTATATCAGTGTATGCAGATTCTGGGGTGTTGTTAGGACCAAGACTAAAATTGATGTTCAGGTCAGTAGCAGAAGAAGGGTTAGAAAGGTAAGTAGATATTGTAGTGTCATCTGTAGTATGGATATGTACACTGTTCAGATACTTGTACTCTCGTTGGTCAGATGACTGAAAGTTAGACATCAAGTCAGTCATCTCAGAGTAATTGAAGTTAGTTGACCCTGTCACTTTGAACTTGCATTCATTGAATGTAAGCTCATTGCCAACTTTTGTGTACATATATGAATAGAAGACTGGACCTATCTTGTGCCAGTAAGATAAGTCACGCGACATAATGGAGAAAGATCCTGTACCACCGGCAGGCTCAACTTCATATAGTATAGGTGTATAGTTGTAAGTATCTACTTTAGAAGGATATTTAGATGTTGCAGATCCAGTACCTATGCTGAAGTCTCCCTGAAGACCTCCATCATTAGGATCCGGCACAAACTGGAATGATGACTTTGATCCATCAAACTTCAAATTTGACCAATCCCATGATGTTCCTTGAAATCCCCATCTTGCGGCTTTTCCATTTGACCATATCTTTGGAAGTACAGGATTGTCTCCTTGAAAGATATGACCACCTTGCAATACTACTGCCACAATTATACATAAGTTATTTAGTTAAAAATTGAATGAAATTAGGTTTAATAATGCAACTTCAGGAGATTTTTATTTGACAACAAACTATCAAGGAAAGACTTGCATAGCTTATTATAAGAAAAATATTACCACTGTATATGTAAGGATAGGTAGTATTAGTACTACATCTGTAACAATTACTTGGACTACTTCAAATTTGTCAAGTTCACTAACTGTAACTATACATTGTTATGGTGGAATTCAAGCAGGTACAGAGAAGAAAATATATAATGTCAATGGATTTGGTATGTACACAACATCGATATCTGGTTTACATAAAGGAGATACATGGGCTGTCAGTGAGGTTCATCCGACAACCATGGGAAATTATACGTTTGTTGCAAGATCTGGCGATCATATGACAGTACAGTAATAATTAAATAATCCAACCTAATTACCAAGTAAAATTGGTATTGTAATTAACATAATTTTCTGATCCTGTATAAATTGCAGTACCACTTATTGGGAAAATCCCACTCATAATAATATTAAAATAACTACTTAAAGGATTCATTATATCTGTATTTCTAAATTGTATACTTGGAGTAATAGTTTTTGTTTGAATATTAGAATTATTAATACTTCTATATGTAATATCAAATCTAAAAGGTCCTAAAGTTGATTCGTCGCCTATAACACTACAGGTATAATAGAAGCAACCTCTAGAACCATGAGTACCACTTGTAGTAGACATTTTGAAGCTAATAGTAACACTAGTAACATTAATATTTTTCTTATAATAAGCTATGCAAGTCTTTCCTTGATAGTTTGTTGTCAAATAAAAATCTCCTGAAGTTGCATTAGAATTATATGTATAATTTGATATTGATGGCCATGAATAATTTCCATTTGTATCTGGTGTTATTGTAGGTTTAGTAACACTTGAAGTGGATATGGTCACCGTCATTCCTCCTTCATATTTCTCTATAGATCCTGACTTGGTATAAGCACGTGGCATAATCTATTAGCTTATGATTATACTACATAGGGTAAATCTAGGGAAGTACCCTCTATTCTACATAACTCTTCATATTGCACTTTGATAACATATATAATATTACTAATTACTGAAGAACTTCTTTAGATTCTTATATAGATACATCAATAGTTCATGCAGTAAAATAACATGTATATTTTGTTCATCAAAAGGTGGCAATGAGTCATTAGCGATTCATTGATTTGTAGCTATATAAAAATAAAAGAGAAATTCAGTAAATTCTATTTCATAAATCAATGATGAATGATTATGTATGAACTTCTGTAATAGAGGGTACTTCCCTAAGGCACCACTTAAATATACAAAACATGCCAAGAGCTTATACCAAGTCAGGATCTACAGAGAAATATGAAAGTAGTCAATGGTCTATATATTGGAAAGGAAATACTACTGGTACATGTACTGGACCTGATGCATCTACAGGAGAATATACTATAACTGCACCATCTGGAATGTCTATTACTTCTACAAAGAATGATACTAGTTATTGCCTAACCATCTATGGAGGAATACAAAATTGGTTTTATTTTGAAAGAAATACAATTTATATTTCGTGTGGAATATATTTAACTAAAAATATTGCAACTTGTTATAGGAGTCCAAATACAACAGATCCTAATTCATTAGAATATCAATTTTTAAAAGCCAATGAAGTAATAGTAAACTGTGAATGGGATTATAACGAAGGTGGATATTGGGAAGTAGGTGATACGGTAACATTTACTTTAGATCCAGATAATGCAACATTGACACAAACTGTGTATCTTAGTAATAAGTCTTATGTTCAACATGTATTTTTTGATAAATCATTTAAACCGGTTGGCTATATAACTAAAGAAACCGGTACTTGGACATACAATGGGGTAACTTATAATTATGAAATAAGTTGTTAAACATTAATAATATAGTTATATCCTGCTGCGGTTCCATTTATACTGGATTTATTATTTATTGATAAGTCCTCTAAAAAATGTCTCCTCATAGGATTACCATATTCAGTCCCAATATCTCCTGTATAGAATGACGTCAAAGTTTCGTCATTACTAGAACCAGTAATTGTTGTATTGAATGATGCTATATGTGAATATAATTTACGATTTATATAAGCAGAAACATAACCAGAAACTTTAGGTTTAACAATATTTAATATTTCAATTATTTCTTTTGAATTATTCCAATTAATTACAACATCACCACTATTATTAGAATTATTTAATTTGATATATATTCTAAGATCAATTGTAATTGTATTTCTTTCAAAATAAAACCAATTTTGTATTCCTCCATAGATGGTTAGGCAATTATTTTTTGAAATCCTTGTAATTGTTTCTATATTCATTATGCTTACAAATTATAGAAATTATGAATAAAGAAATAATTACCAATTTTAAGTTGCCATCAGAAATAGATACTTTGCTTAAGCATTTTATAGAAATTCATGAGAAAGTTACTGTTGGTGTAATGTATAAGTCAGGTTCATCTAAAGACATTCTTATCATTGACAATATGATAGAAGTCTTTCCTAGCTTGTTTGAAGTAAAAGATGACAAGCTTGTAATGAAATCAGATCGAGAAGCTATCTCAGTATACAATGAGTTGCCTGATGAAATGAAGTTTCTTGGATTTGAATTGATAAATCAAACATTCAATTTTGAAATTTTTGATAGAGTAGACTTAATGAATTATGTAAGTGTCATAACTAAGTATACTGATTTCATTCTTAAGAAGATAAGCAAAGCTAAAGATTCTATGTATAATTATTAATATTTTATGTTGACATGAATTTAAACAAGATTAATTTAATGAATTGTGATGAAGCAAAGATTTTTTGAAGAAGTCTATTTTGAATAATGAGAAAGTCTTTGCATATTTTAGATTCTATGGAGATCATAACATGAACATCAAGAAAGAATATCTTCTTCCTATAGATCCTGATTCTATTAATATAACAGATGACAATGAAGTTCATGTTGTCAAGTTGACTGAAGACATCAAAAATTTTGTATTTGCTCGATCTAAGAAAGCATTTTATCTCACAAGATATACAATCAACGAGAATTCTACTGACTTAGAATATTATAAGTATATTGAGAATTATTTCTATATCTACATTCTTTCTAAAGGTCAATCTTATGATTATATAGAAGAATTAGAATTAGAGAAAGAAGAGTTAGTCAACACTTTATCTTATTTAAAGAATAAATTTTTAATAAATAAAAAATAAACAATAATATGAAGTCATTAAAAAATTTTATATTAGAAAATAAGGATAACCAATGTTATGAGAAAATTGTAACATTTAATTATAAAGATGCTAATTCTCTTATAGAAAAGGCAAAGAAAGAAAATAAGAAAATATTTTTATATCTTCTTCCAATAGATGACCATAGTCATAAGGTCAATAAAGATTTAATTGTAAAAGTAGATCCAAATATTTTAAAAATTACTGATAAAGAGATAAAATTTGACAAAAAAACTGTTGATAAAACCTACATAAATAAAAATGTAATCAATGAAATTCCTGAAAAGTATGTGACACATTGGAATGATGTTGACTTTTATAATTGGTTTTTTCATATTTACATTCTTTCTGATGAACAAATTCAAGATTTATGATGAATGCAAGAAAGTCTTGAATTATCCTACTTACTTATCAAAAAAACTAACAGACTTAGATAATTTGTTCATTAGACCTATCTTCACATCTGACTTGAGAGAAATCAACTATGAAGTGACTAGTTGGTACAATACACAGAAAACTAATTATGATAAATTCAAAGACATTATTGATTTATTATGATATACAAAATAATAGAAGACAAGAAATGGGAGTACAAAGTTGTGAAAATAAAGTACTATGACTTAGTTCACAATCAAATGGATAGCATCTGTGAAGGATATGAAGGATGGGAAGCTTATGCTGTTCAAAAGATTGATGTCGACAAGTACTTGATATTCTTGAAGAGAAGTTATGTTGAAAAATAAAGAGAATGGAAACACAACTAATAATGCTATAAAAGACTATATTGAATCAAGAAGTTGGAAAGTACTTCCCAAGTATAAAAAGTATGTAGAAGACAATGGCATAAGTAATTAACAAGTGAATTATCATGTATAGAAACAAGAAAGTAATTTGGAATGTTCCTAAAGATCCATACAAATGTCTTTGGTTGACTAATTCTTCAGGTATAGTTAGAGAAGATTGGACTAACAAATGTGAGACACCTATCGTATTCTTAGACATTGATGGTGTTATGAATAATAGTGATTGGGCTGAAGCATTGCATAGAAGCAGAACAGAACCTGAATCAGAAGACAATCCTAAGTACCCTATATGGTATCATGAATGGTGTGATGTGACATCAGTAGATGCATTGAAGAAATTCTGTGATGCATTTGGATTCATGATAGTGATTACTTCATCATGGAGAAAAAGCAACATATTTGACACATTGGAACAGCTCTCTAAAGTATATGGATTTAGAACATTGTTCCCTTACATCATAGGACAAACTAATCGATTGAACATAAAGAAAACCTGTGGTAAGTCATGGATCAGAGGAGATGAGATAAAGGTTTGGTGTGATGAATTTGAACCATCTTGGTATGGCATTCTAGATGATGACAATGATATTCTTCCTGAGCAAAAGAATCACTTTTATCAAGTAGATCCAGAGCATGGATTGCATGAAAATGAATTGCTAGCATTCAAGTGCAAGTTCAACAAGATACATAAGAGAGCATGGAAGGAGAAATTTGACTTTTCATTTGGAAAGAAAGTATTGACTTACAATTACAATACAAAATCTTATGAATAGAAATTGGAAAAATAGATTTAAAGATGTTGGATTCACAACAGTTACTGTGTTGATAACAACAATATTGTTGATATGTATATTCACTGTCATAGACAAGGTGGAAAACAATAATGTTGATGATGCTGGACAAATCAAGGTTTTGCTGCATCAAAAGTATGTAGATCCATTGACAACATTTGATGTAATCTACAAAGATGGCACTAAAGGAACAATCAAAGCAAATAGAATCATCTATGGTCAGACAGATTCAAACATCTATTGCATAGGAAAAGAAGATGATACATTGATGATATTGCCAAAGATAACTGTAGAAGACATAAGAGAAAAAAGTTTGAAAATTTCTAAGTAATTACTATTTTAATCATGTAATTATTATACATTTAAATTTTAAATCAAATGAGAAAAGAAAATTTGACAGAAAAATTGAATCGCTTGCTTCAATCAGAAGATGTAGTTAACTTTACTTATACCAAGAAGAATGGAGAGACCCGTCATGCTCGTGGTACTAAGAAACCATCTGCTATCATCGCTGTGAATGAAGATGCTCTTCCTAAAGGTACTGGTACACCTAAGACTGGTGTCATTACCTACTTTGACTTAGACAAGGAAGCTTGGAGAGCTTTGCAAGAGACATCACTTGTATCTATTGAGACTAAAGAATCACTTGAAATGAATTTGGTATGACATTTGAGAACGAAAGTTTCTATACTGGATATTACAAATCAGATTTTGAAGTTGGTGTGGTAATTAGAACAACCACTAAGAAAGTGAAAGTGGCTACTTATTGTTATTGTTCTGATGAAACTTATACTAACAAAGATTCAGAAAACTTAACATTAGCAAATTGGTAAAGCATTATGGGTAGACAGAAAAGATCAGAAAACACATATCAAAAGATCAATACTATTTTTTACAGAGATGAGAACAACATCATCATGCCTTATGATGACTTTGTTCTTCCTGAGTTGAATTGGCTTCGTAATTGTAAATGGGATGCTTCAGTTAAAGTTGATGGTACTAACATGCGTATTGAAGTATATCCTTATCTTCAGTCTTTGACTGGTGGTCTTCATGGGGTTGTGACATTATCTTGTGGAATTAGTATCAAAGGAAAGACAGACAATGCTAACATTCCTCCTATCTTAGATGATTTCATGTGGAAGACTTATATCTCTTCAGATGGAAAGAAAGGACAAGGTTGCTGTGACTTAGTTAAGAAAATCTTCAAAGCATTCCGACTCCCAGAGACTTACATGTCAACAAGAGATAATGAAACTGGTTTGAACATTCAGGAAAATGTAGATTGGATGCTTGAACGAGGTTATATCAAAAAGATCGGTGAGCATACACTTCTGGGAGAACCTTTTGGTGGTTCAAATGATACAATAGTAGAAGACTATGCCGTAGATGAGAGCAATACTTTACCTAAGATGTTCACTATCTATGGAGAAGGATATGGGAAAGGAATTCAGAAAGCAGGTTCCCATTACATTAAAGATGGTGTTTCATTCATTGGATTTGATGTGAAAGTTACAGAGAAGAATGGTAAGTCTATATACTTGAATCGTCCACAAAGAGATGCTATTTTTGATGAGATTGGAATTCCTAAGGTAGTTGAGATGGATCCTATGACTATTGATGAAGCTATTGAATATGTGAAGAAAGGTTTTGATGACCCCATCGCTGAAGAGAAAGGTTTCAAAGCAGAAGGATTGGTTCTCAAGACACCTGATGGACTTTGCAGAAAGAATGGTGAACGATTAGTTTGCAAGATCAAATATCAGGACTTTGTTAAATATTTTAACAAATATGGCACTTATGACAAAGTAGAACAGAAAAGAAATCCAAATTTAAATTTGTAAAGAACATGAAGTTTGTAAAGTTGAATCCAATGATATTGCAATATGATGGTCTAGACATTCCTAGGCCATCTAGCATACCATTCAATAACATCAATTACAATAAGATCAAGATTGCTGGTACATCTAACGGGTTGTTGATGGTAGTATTCATGAATGATGAAGGAAAAGCAGAATCAACAATCAATTGGTTTAGAATGGTACCATCCAAGATCATTGAAGGTGTCATTACAGGTGATCATTACATCATAGAACATTTTGTTGAACAAGCATTGAGTGGGTTGTACCCAGTTTATGTTGAAGATAACTTACCTTATTTCCTTTAGTCAATGAGAATATACATTAGTTTACCAATGGCCGGACATGAAAAGACTGTCCAGTCTAGATATCAGAAAGCAGTAAAAGAAGTCAAAGAGAAATGGCCAGATTGTGAAGTTGTTGGCCCAGACAACATTGGATCATTCATTGAAGACATTGGGTACAATCCTATATGTGTGAGACAAGATTGGACTTGGTGCTTAGGTGAAGATGTGAAGTTGTTGCTTGGATGTGATGCTATCTATCTTTGTCAAGGATGGGCTTGGTCTAAAGGGTGTAGAATTGAACTTGCCGTTGCAAAAGCCAATCTATGTGATGTGTTCAAGCAAGACAAAGCTGATTCGAAATTAATGCACATGGAAAATAAGTGTTAAAAACACTCTAGGAACAATTAAAAATGGCTCAGATATATAATTTATAGTCTGAGCCATTTCGCGCTTCCTGCGTGACCCAGGCGCCATCCTGGGGACTCCTGCTTAACATATATGACAATCTTCATCAGGAATGAATCTTACTTGTGAACCACATTTGTCACAAGTTATCACATTGAATACATGGCTATGAGGATTGATTGAATAATCATTTGTGTTCACTTCTTGTCCACAGTTAGGACATATTAGTTGTTTCATTTCTTTCCATTCATTTATTTCTTTTTATTGACATCAAAACATATCTTAGATTCTCTTTCTACATTTTCTTTAGAATCTGAGCTATGCATACAGTTCTTCATTTCATCTTTACCCCATTTCTTTCTTGCTTCATCTTTTACTTTCTTAAGATCTTCTATAGGATTTTCACAGTCTTTATGAAGATTGTATATGTAACAATCATCTGAACTCATATAGTTGCATAAATCTGTAAAGTAGTCTTCATCTTTATGGCAATCATAAAGATTCTTAGCATCACTATTTGAAAGCTTAGTCTTCTCTTTCTTTATTATAGACCAATCATTGTCTTTAAGAAGTTGTTCAAAGTCTTTTCTATTGTCTAGAAACCCAGGTTTCAATATGGCGAACCCATTGAACTTCTTTTCCTTTTCCTCTGATTCTAATATATAATCTAATAGTCTTTTCATAAGTTTAGCTTATCAATATTCTTGTATGTTTCTTTTGTTGATGGTCAACTATTCCATCTACACTATATCTTACATCTATGTCATAATATCCGGATAGATGATTGTTAGCATCATCATACAAACTAAGTATCATTGTATTTGTATTGCCAACCAATATTGGTTTGCTTTTGTTTTGCAATGATAAGTTTCTTACAGACCATTTTGTTGTTTTGTCAAATATGAATGGAAACTTCACATTGTCTATAGTAGCAACTATTAAGTCATCTATTTTGAAATGATTCACAGGGTATTTTTCTACAAACATCATTCTATTCATTAAGAATCTATCTGATGATCTATATCTTTTCAATATGAATCTTGTATTGCTATCTACTTCATATTCTATGTTGTCTGGTAGATTCAGATCATCCTCATTCTCAATGTTCTCTTCAGTTTCTTGTGATATCAATACAACAAACCAATTAGAATCATCATGCATAAGATAGAAGTCATAGTTGAAAGCAGTATCTTCATCATTTATGCTTACTTTACATGATCCATCATCATTGAAGAACATTCTATAGAGTTCTATCATTTCTTTTGATTGACTCCAAAAGTCTTTAGATATCCATTGAACATCATAAGTGTTTGAATCATATTGCAATTTCTTTACTTTACTTACATTCAAATGAAGTTTCTTTGCTTTTGAACTATCCATCTTAGTAAGATACAAGTCATATACATGAATTCTATTCAAATACTTTTTGTTGTTTTGAATATATATAGATTGTTGATAAGAAGAAATAAGATTGTCTAATGAAGTTTTCACAACTTCTGACATTATCTCATCCTTTTTGTCTTCTGCTGGATCATCTTTTCTTTCAAAGTCATAATCTTTTATTCCATTGTTGCCCAATCTGTATTTGCATTCATTCTTCCACGGACAATTGCATTCCATAGTGCATAACTCATCATTCAAGTTTCCTACCTTTATTGAGATATCTTGATATATTCTAGGATTTCCATCTGCTTTGTATCCACCGAATGAATATGTTCTGCCATTAGGAAGCTCTATCTCGCCCGAAGATACTAGTCTTATCACCATAGTATCAGTATGTCTTATATGTTCATCAACATAGAACTTTCTGAATTCTATAGAAGTCTTTTCCCAATCTATTGTTCCATCATCATTAATGAATGGATCAGGACATCCTATTTCCTTTTTTCTCAATATTAAAGTTTTGTCATCTATGTCAGAATAACTTCTAAGGTGATCACATTTCACTATCCCATTGTTGTCTATGTCATTCAATCCTAAAGTAAGCTTAGCGTAATATTTGTTGTCTATGTCAACATCAAACAATACATCCACATTGAATGACTTCAATTTGTACTTCAAGCTTTCTTCTAGATTTCCGAGTCTTATTCCATTGTTGAATCTGAACACAGGTACAACACTATCACCTTTATCATATACTTCTTGGGTCTTTTCTAATCCAACACCATATATGTAACATTTAGAAGCAAGATACTTACAGAAACTATTTATAGTCAATGTAGATCCTGAAGATGTTGTTCCAAGATTTCTTGTATTCTCATCTTTAGATTCTGCACTATCTACTAAGTACTTTAGCTTGTCAAAGAAGTTCACATCATTTACTTCAGTAAGTTGTGGATCATACATGAATGAATTGAATTCCACTTCATCATCTGATATTGACTTTACTTGGGTAAACAAAGACTTTTCAATAGTTTGTATGTTTACTGTTTTCTTTTCTTCATCAGAGAATTCATATCTTGGGTCATCAGGATCTATATATCCATCATCACCAGGAAATAGTTCCTTGGACTCTGTATAGTTTACATACTGATATTCCAATGTTCCTAGCTTCAATTGGAATTCCGGAACTTTCAGTATGAAGTCATTATAGAACCAGTTTCCATTGCAACATATTGCTAGTCTATATGATTGATTGACCCAATAAGAATAGTTGAAGTGCTTTACTAAAGACTTAGGTATCAATATGAAGTTTTTGTATGACTCATCATTCTTTCTTTGGAAGAAATTGAATGAACTACTGTATATCTTCTTTCCATTTCTTGTAAGAACTAATGTAACATCATAAAAGTCTTCATAATGATCAGAAGCACATCCAAAGTACAATGGTATTCTTGCACATACATCATTTATATAAAGAACATCTTCTTCTGTGGTCTCTCCTATTTCTTTGGAATTAGAAAACTCATTGTAGTTAGAGTCAAAATAAGCTTCTTGGTTGAATAGATATATTGTTCTTTCACCACCAAACTTCACATAAGTATCAGAATCTCCAATCCATGTTGGTGTCTCGGATACAGAAACACTTGACTTCACAACATGCTTTATGTCATTGATGAAGCAATGATGCTTCATACTTGCAGATGATATGGTGAATGCTATAGGTAGAAAATACTTTTTCCAATAGTATTCTATCATAGACATCTTTATGTACATATCCTGCAATGACCAATTGTAGTAAGGTCTCCAGAACTTTATGTCTTTCTCATCAAACACATCACATACAAACTTGTTGAACAAGTCTTCTGTCTTTGGCTTTCCTTCGCCTATGATCTCTTCATCATACTCATATCTTTCTTCTTCATCTAGATATCTGTTTATGTTCATCCATATAGCATACCCAGATGATCTTCTAAAGTTCTTCCAAGACCATCCATTGTCAGATGAAACATCAAAGTTGTCATGTACATATTGCAATACAAATTGATTGTCTGTTTGAAGAAGTTGTCTTATCTCAATCAACTTACCATATCCAAACCAATTGAGAGAATCTTTTGCTGACTCATAGTTTCCACATTCTCCTTTGATATGCATATAGTTTAGCATGATTTCTTTAAGCTTCAAAGAAAGATAAGCTTCATCAGGAACATCATTCAATAGATCTATGTCATATAAAGAATTCAATATGTCTTTTGGAAGGGTTATTCCCATGTTTTGACCATTCACTATCAATTCACTTGATTCCATGTGAAACTCACCACCAACTGTTATAGGACAATATATGTCATCATCATTGATGAGAACATCAGTCATCCACGTTCCTTCATCACCACTATATCCTACTATATAGAATGTTCCTATTGTGCATTTTTCTTTTCTTCCATCAATAGATATATTGTCTATCAAGCATAAGTCTTCTTGACCAAGCTCATTGGAAAACAAATCATCTTCTATTGTTATCTCATCAAATATGCTTTCATTATTCTCTATCTTTTCTTGTATCTTTGATGCCGACAACAATGCAAACTTATCAGATTCTTTCAACTTTATAGATATATTAGCATCTATAGAAGAAGCTATGAATCTAATAGGTTGTATGTAGAAGTTCTTTATGCTAAGCTTGTGTGAAGATACATTGGAATCTAACCAAAATACATAGTCATTTATGTTGTATTCATATCCTACTGGATATGATGACCAATCTTTCATTGAGAATATATGCCCTGTATGATCTATGAATTCCATTTAGTAATTTGTTATATGCTTGTATTTTTCAACTGATTGAATAGACTTGAACATTGATATCAATTGAACATCTATAAGTTGAAGAAAGGAAACTAAAGTTGGATTTCCTCTGAACAATATCTTTGGCAATACTTTGTTCAATATTCCTTCTCTCATGTAGTCATACTTATTGAACTTCGTATCAGTATTCTTACAATGCTGCAAAAATCTATAGTCTAAGCTTTGCTTGTGATCCATCATCAAATGGTGTTTGAATTTATGAAATAGTCAGCGGCATGATTCTTTTGTATCCATTCTTCAATCTTCTGCATCTCTTCATTAGCCATGTCTCTCCAAATAGAATAGTTCAATGTAACTCCACCTGGAAGTTTGAATTCGAATGTTCCAAGAATCTGAGCCATGCTTCTAAGACCAAGACAAACACAATATCTAAAGAAATAGTAGTTCTTGTATAAGTCCTGTATCTTTAGTCTTTTGTATACATTGAGCATCAAGTCTGAATGACCTATTGCACCAAGAACAACTAACTCATTGCTATAAGCATTATAATTATAAGTTATCGGTGTATTAAAGATATAATCAAATGTATCTATCTCATACAAAGCTGCAGTCACATCAGTCAATGTATATCCACCACCAGATCCATAGACATCAGACAAACTACCACCTACACCAGATGCTATAGCAGAGTTGTTGAGTATCATTCTCTCTAATGAGAAGTCACCCATCACCCCATAAGACCAACTATCTGTTGTCTTGTACACTCCATTCACAGACAATATCTGAGGTGGCAACTTAGCTAACATGTTAGCTCCACACTTAGTAAACTCTTTGAATGGAAGGCAGTACCAACGTTCTTCTATTGCTTGGTCACAGTTCTCCCAGAAATATTGTGCAGCTTGGAGAATCAATGGTGGTATCGCACTTGCTTGCATAGGTAAATTGATGGCACAAGTCTGTGTAAGCTCTTGTATGATTCTCTGTATGAAGTTGTAGTCTACTTGATCTTCTAGCTTCTGCTTATGTTTGTTGTATTCTTCTATAGATATTTTCTTTTGACTAGAAGATGATGCATCTTGAACACATGACATAATCTATTGTTCATCATTGTATTTATTAAAAATTGTATCAATGAAATATTTGAATATGAATTTCTAATTTGTTAATCATTATTAAATCCACTTAAATTCACTAGGATGGCGGATTATTATCTCAGACTATAAATTATATACCTAAGCATTGATCCGCCCATCTCGTGACCCAGGCGTCATCCTCGTGACTCCTATGAATCTTATACCGACTTAAAACTTAAAATACTTTATTTCATTATTTGAAACAACATTCATTTAGTTACTATTTTCATTCAAGATGATAGTTTAATTTAATGATAATAAGTTTTTAATATAACAAATGTTAATTGATTTAAATGGTGAATTCTAGTCCACTGAATATAGCTCAGTATTTAAAGAAGGTAGCAGAATCTTATTCTGGTAAGAATGCAATGACAGATATCTATGATCAATTTAGATGTATGTCAAAAGAATATGAAGCATTCAATGAAGAAGACACAGATCAAGAGCTTTTCACTTCTTACAACTTTAAAGAATGTACTAAAGAAGAACAAGAAAGATATCTAAATAGTACATTGTCTATGGTTTCTTGTTTGATAACAAACTCTATTTATGATAAAGTTGGTATAGTTCAGTCATGGAAAGATGTTTGGCTTCTTACACAAGATCCTATATATAAGAATGTTGAGAAAGCTAATAGAAAAGTTGTCTTTTCTGTGTCATCTAACAATCGCCCTATAGGTGAGAAGTCTTTCTCTATATGGAATGGAATTCAGATTATAGACATAGACATTAAGAACAAAGCTTTGTCAAATGCACTCAAGCCTAAGATATTTGATGATCTGAAGAAATATCATTGGTTCTTAGGTGTAGCAAAGTCAGCTTCAGGAAAGTCATTGCATGTGTGGACTAAGATTACACCTATATCATATACAGATGAAAATAAGAAGGTGGAATATCTCTGTAACTTTAGACATAAATATTCTTATCTTTATATCGTTCTCACCAAGTACATGAAAGAACTAGAATATACAAAAGATGATATATTTGATTGGATGGACATGGCCATGGCCAAGCCACAGCAAGGAATCTTCATTACATCAGATAGCAAAGCTTTGTTGTCTACAAACTTCATAGACTTGAGACTTGATGCTAATTTTGAAACTGCATTTGATACAGGTGTAGAATCTATTGATTGGATATCACATCCTGACTTAAAGAACATCTTTGCAAAGTTGGAATGGTTCAATACAGAAGACAATCAAAAGAAGAATGTTGACATAACAGAAATATCAGACATAAATGATGTAGATCCAAGCAAATGCATTCGTCGGCATTACAAGCATGCACAACGTTGGCAACTTGCAAATACTTTGACTTCTATATATGGATATGACAAAGCTTTGCAATATATGGTTGCAATATGTGATGGCACAGAATACAAAGAGCTTAAAGGTGATGTGAAGACTGCAAGCATTCATGACAAACCAGTTTCTGTCTGGGCTATAAAGCAATTGAACAAATATCATGGATTCAACATTAAGATTGGAGACAATAATGTATATGAAGAAGAACAAAAGAATCTTGTAAAAGAAAAGAATGATGATGTAAAGTCACCAACTGACATATTGAATGACAAGGATGACAATTTAGTTAAGTTGCATTTGAATAAAGATCAATATCTTTCTGACTTGAAGGATGACATATTGAAGAATCTTTCACATATCACACTTCTAGAAGCTGGTGCTGGATATGGAAAGACCGAGATGATCAAAGCATTCAAAGCTAAGACTCTTCTTATTCTTCCATTCACATCTACTATAAAAGCAAAAGTTGAGATGTCTTCTGTCACATCAGATTGGCTTTACTACTATGGAAACAAAAGACCATCACTTGATGAATTGTTGTCAAACAAATCTATGTCTATGACAATAGATAAGTTCAGTAGGTTGAATGTGATGGAACTTGACACAGCTGGATTTGAATATATTGTGCTTGATGAGTCACATCTGATATTCACTTCATCTTATCGTGATGTAATGGCACCTACTATTCAACGTCTTGCTAATTGCAAAGCTAAGATAATCATGATGACTGGTACACCAACAGGAGAAATGTTGTTCTTTCCTGGAATAAAGCATATCAAAGTGGTGAAGGATGACTATAGAGAGAAGATGTTTGAATTGAATCTTTGTCCAACAAAAGTCGAGCAGATGATAGAAATGGCCCATTCTATGGCAAAGGACATCAAAGATGGAAAGAAGATTCTTTATCCAACAAACAAAGGAAACTTATGGTTTGAGCAACTTACTGGATTAGTGCAACAATATCTTGATGACATGAAGTTTGGAAGAGCAATCAATTGCTTTTATTACAAGAAGTCAAACTATGGAGAAGAGTCTATGGACTTGATAAACTTCAATAAGTCTATAGGAAACAATGACATTGTATTTTGCACAACTTATCTTTCTGTGGGTGTTGACATCTGTGATAAGTATACATTTAGTGTATATTTCAATGAGCAATGGATTCCACAAGACATAGAACAGTTTGCAAATCGACTCAGAAACAACAATCTTTATCTTAAGATGTTTCTTCCTAAGAAGGATAGTGTTGGCATGCCAATAAACTATTACTATACTCAACCATTAGACTTAAGTTTGAATCAATCAGACTTGTTGTTAGCTAGAGACTTGATTAAGACATGCAATGACATGATAGAAAGAAACAATGAAGAGTCAAAGTACAACCCATTCATTCAATCATTGCTTTCTACTAACAAATACTTAAAGTATGATGAGAATCAATGTAAGTACTTCATAGATGAGACAACATACAAGCTTAGTGTGTTTGAAAATAGATATGCAACATATATGAAGCAACTCCCAATAATGATGGATGGTCTTAGATACTATGGATATTGTGTAAATGTTGTAGATCATAACAATGAGATATCAGAAGATAGACTGGAAGTTGTAGAAGACTATTTGAAGTCATGTAGACATATGAGATACAATCAAACAACTATTGAGACATTAGATTTCTTAGATCATGTAAATGAAGGAAACATTGACTTATATAAAGAATTGATATCTGGAAACTATAGCATATTCAAGGATGATGAATACAAAGAAATGCGTGAAGATAACAACTTGTATGTAAAAGACATTGAGATAATGGAAAGAAATGTCCCAATTGTGATTTCATTGTACAAATATTACAATTGTGACACTATAAAAGACATATACAAGTATTGCATTGACAAAAAGCAGAATAGAATAAACTTTGCTAAGCTTGGTAGAATAAGAAAGTTTGTTAGTATAGAACAAAGTAGAAGAAAGAGAAGACTTGATTTCCCAATACTTAGATTTGTGAAGGATGCTCAGAAATGGGCTGACAACATAATGAAATGTACAAAAGAAGAAATAGATGAATGGCTTAAAGAATATGCTTGTAAATATGCAAATTCCGTCAAAGATGTTGTAGTAGAAGATAAGACATATCTTGAGAAAATATATGATCTGACATGCAATCTATGGAAAGTTGTAATTGATCAAAGCAAGCCAAAGAATGGAATAGTCACTATAAGACCATTTGAAATGCTTTGGGATACTAAGCAAGAAATTAATGATCTATACAAGAACAACATAACAAATCAATTCTTCTTACAAGAATTAGTAGAGAACATAAAGGATGAGAATAATGACAAAGAAGATTCATTAGATGAATATGAAAGTACTCTTCCTGAGAATTTGCCACATACATCTAAGTATAAGCTAGAGCAAGTGAAGAGTGAGCTTGGAAATGTGATACATGATGGATACGACTACTCTGACTATGCATCAAAAGATGGAACTAATCAAAGATTTGTTGAGAAGATGGAGAACACTAACTCACTTAGAGGAACCATCTTTGGACAAAATCTTGATGCAAACAATGTAGATGATTCTTCATACATGAAGTCAAAATTAGTACAAGGAGAACTTTTTGAATCAAATGAGTGTCCATTTTGAAATGAACACTCTTGAATATCTATATTTAACTTACAAATAATTAACTGATTAATTAAAACGTAACAAAATGGGAAAGACATTAAGAATTTGGAATGAATTTGGTGAGACACCTAAAGTATCCTTCACAGCAGCAGGGCAAGATTTCTTTGTACCACGATTGAATGGTAAAACTGACAAACAAAAGGAAGCAGCATTCAATGCTTTTCTAAAGTCATTTGAGATCAATTCTTATCAGTTGCAAAAAATGATTGAGAAGATGGAATCTTGCTTGATGGAAAAGATTGGTGATAAAGTTAGAGCTGTGAACAATACATTAGATGCAGTTCATTTGTTCTTATCATTAGATAGTGTAGCAAATAGAAACAAGCATAGTACAACATCAGAAAAGATTGAAGACTTTGTTGAACATCGACTTGAATATGATAAGTCTACAGATCGAGTAGGTCTTTGGATGGACATGGGTGACCAGTTGAAAATCAACTCAGGTATTCATGAAGTACTTCCAACAGACTATGCTGGTGTATTCTTGAATAAGTCAGGTAAAGGAAATCAAGGATTCGATGTGAGATCTCAAGTAGTAGATGAAGACTATTCAGGTATCGTTCATTTGTCCATAGCATTCACCAAAGATGGAATGAAGAGTCCTACAGTATGGTGTGGTGATAAGATTACCCAGCAATTGATTGTTCCTGTATGGCAAGTATCACAAATGGATGAAATTTCAGAAGATGAATACAGAGAACTTATGAAGAACTCTAGTCGTGGTGACAATGGATTTGGTTCCCAAGATGACATTAAGTGAATATAGATGTGCTTGATGCAATTTTTAAATAAGAAAATTGCATCAAGCATTTATGTTATCATTTCCTAGTACATTGAACAAAGGTGGATCAAGAATAAGCATACCACAGACAAGTAATTCATTGAAAGATGTATTGAATAACTCTATGAAGTCAGCATTCAATGCATCTATATCAAAGACAACTTCAGGAAAAGGATATGATACTGATGGAATAAGGTATGATGAGGATAGAGATAGAAACTATCTTATAGATCATTTTGACTTTACAAATCATGCAACATTAGATCATGAATCTAATTTGCTTTCTACCCAAGCTGACACAACATTACCATTCAAAGTTTGGTCACCATTGAAGATGAATGAATCATTGTTTAGTGTGGTGAACAATTATAGAGGATATCTATCTAATGTGTTGATAGAGACAGGAAATGATAATGAAGTAAAAGATAGCAATGGTAAGAAATATAGAACACACAACTTAAGAGGAAAAGTTACTCCATCATTGTTCAATCCATATCATGCATTGCCTTATAGAGGAATAGTAGAAAATGTACCATTGTTAGATACACAAGATCCAACAAGTGCACAATTGAATGTTGATGAATACAAAAATCTAGAAGACTGTTCTATAAATGAGCTTGTAAGACTTTCATCATCACCAAAGTCTATATTGGGGCAATGTAGATATAGATATTCTGATTTCATGTATTGCAAAGATCTTGGAAAGATATCTAACAATCACATGATAACACTTAGAAAGTTTGCAGTTCCAGTTGGTGATGACATATTCAAAGAAGCAGTTGGTTCTGATGCAAATAGTCCTCACATGGGAGACATTGGAAGAATGATTACTTGGTTTGACACAGATGACAACAAACTAAGTGACATAATGAATTATGAATATCAAGCAACTTGGAAGCAACTTAATTCAAAGATAGATCAAAAAGACTCACAAGAAGAAGATCCAGAACGTGGATTAGTCGGTAAGTTCATAAACAACATGTCAGGTGGATATAATGAACAAACTGCAAATGGAATCACAAAAACTGGAGGATTGCTTGGTACATTGATGGAAAGCTTAGGTCTTGGAAAGGCAGAAGGAACATATTCTAACAATGATGTGGCTTTAGGTAGAAATTATGACAACAACAAGGTATATGAACCTAAAGATACTATACAAGATACACACATATATGAAGGTAAGTTGATATTCAAACAAGAATTCAATTTGACATTTTCTTACAAACTTAGGGCCTATGACAACATCAATCCAAAGTCTGCATTTCTTGACTTACTAGGAAACATATTAGCTACTACATATAGAAGAGGTACTTTCTGGGGAGGAAGAAATGAAATCATCGGTGCTAAACCAAATAAAGCTGGGTGGTCCAAATATAAGTCCATAACAAATGGTATACAAAAAGGATGTGGTGACCTATGGGCTAATCTTTGGCATTTAGATGGTGCAACAGCAGATGGAATACTTGGTAGCTTTTCACAGTTCTTTACAGATACATTGCAAGCATTTGGTGTGAATGCTTCTGCTCTTGTAAACAAAATACAAGATACTGCATCACAAATGATTAGTGATCCAGTTGATACTACTAAAAACATAGGACAAGCAACAGCAAATGCGGCTAAGAAAATTGCAGCTAGTGAGAAAACAAAGAACTTAGGTAGAGCAGCATTTGGTATGATGCTAAATAAGCTTGGTAGACCTGCATTGTATGCTTTTGATTCCCTTCTTACCGGTGCTAATGTTGGACTTTGGCATGTAACAATAGGAAATCCAAAGAATCCTATAGCAGCATTTGGAAATCTAATAATGACAGGATGCAAGATAACACATTCTGGACCACTAGGATTGGATGACTTTCCAACAGATTTGACAGTTTCAGTATCATTGAAGCATGCAATGTCAAGAGATGCTGCCGGAATATCAAGAATGTATACTAAAGGTAGAAACAACATATACATGTCATTATGTTCTCCATATACAAAAATGGAATACAATGATGGACAATCAGCAACATCTAACATCATAAAAGGTTCTAATGGGGCTTCACAACTTAAGTATATAGAAGCTCCTAACATATCAAGAGAAGAATCGGTAAAGAAATATACAAATAATGACAACTTATCTAAGTTAGATGCTAAAGCATTAAGTAGCAATAATCCTTCAACTCAACCATCTAGAAAATTTAATGAAAGCAATATTGGAAAGAATTGGTCATCAATAGATGAAGCACCACAGAGTGATTCATCCAGCTTAGCAGATTCTTCTATATACAACATAACTAATAGAAAGACACCTTCATTCACTTCAAGCTCTGTTACTGATGTAACAAGTGATGAATTTCAAAACCTGGTTTCTGAAATTAATACCCTCGCAAAAGCTGCAGCAGAATTAGCCCAATTGCAAAAATCTGGCATATTCTATAATAGATATGCTTGGTGTGGGTGTGGTATTGAAGAATTCATTGCAAATAAAGATGAACAACGTTAAAATTCATTCATTTCTTTTCTATTTTATATATAAATCTAAATTCTTAAATTAAAGAAATGAAAAGAACATTGTACATTGGATTGAATGGATATGCTGGATCTGGTAAAGATACCGTTGCTAAGATGATTTCTCATATATTGAACTATAGTTTCTCAGATAAGGAATCTGCTTGGGATAGCTTTAAGAGGTCATTCAACCCAGAAGAAACCGCAACATTTCCACCAAACATGTTGTCAAACAAATGCATGTGCATAGCCTTTGCTGATCAATTGAAAGATATTTGTAGTGATATGTTTCAAGTACCTGTGGAATATTTCTACACAAGTAAGTCATCTTCATGGATATGCATAAACAAAGGATTTGAATTTACTAAGGACAAACCAGAAAGATCGCACATATTGTCTGCTAAAGACTATTATGTTGGAATAGATATGTATCAAAATTCTAATGACAAATATTACATGTCATTACGAGAAATCTTAGTTTATGTTGGAACTTATGTATTGCAAGCGAGCATATCTAAGAACATATTCTTGAATGTCGTGGAGAAAAAGATAAAGCAACGTACTGGGTTAGAATATACAATATGCACCGATGTAAGATTCATTCATGAATTTGACTTTATCAGAAAGCATAATGGGGTAATGATAAACATTACTAGAGATGGAATACAACAACTTGACAACGTGGCAGAACATGATCTTGATGAAGAAGATGACTTTGACTTTACAATAGAAAACAATTCAGATTATGAGTCATTGTTTTATCAAGTATGGGAAATGATACATTCAAATATCATATTCAAGAACATATCAGTAAGTCTTTCTTCTCATGATGGATCAGACAATTATATGATTCTTAGAGAAGATAAGAATGAATATAGAGGATATGTTTGGCAACTTATTTCAGAATATGGAACTTCAAGGGTTGGACATGACAATGGAAACATAATTTATGTAGATCCATCTGGAGGACCAATGATAAATGTTGGTGACTATCTTAATCATATATCTAACATATCTAATATATTGAATGAATATCATAAGATAAGCAAAATATACTGGGATACTGAAACTGGATATTTGATTGTTGAAACTATTAAAGAATAAAAACTATATACTGTGAGATATTTTTAATTATTACAAATTAAAGATATCTCATTTTCATATAGTATGTTTGAATTTTTTTCTAAATTGATTGATGAATTTGGCGGTTTAGGATTAGTTGTGATTGTTCTAGGTGGCTTGCTTTATTTCTTGATGACCCGTTCTGACAAAAAGACTGAAAGATCAATATCAGAGATGTCAGAGCATATATCTAACACTTTGGCAGATCAAAACAAAAATTTATTGACTACATTGACTTCAAACAATACCCAGTTGCAATCAAGCATGCTCAATTTGATAGAGAAGTCTATTTGTGTACATGATGAGAACAATGTAAAGATTCATAATGCATCTATGAAACATAGATTGGACATATCTGACAAAATGCAAATAATGCTATATGAAATGATGAACTTTTATCATGCAAAACGATGTGGTGTCATGGAATTCCACAACAATACTAACAATTTGAATGGCCTTAGCTTCTTATGGTATGATTTGTCTTATGAAAATTTGCAACGTAATGTAAGACCTATATCTGGAGTTTGCAAAAATCAACAACTTTCTATTTTGTCTCCTATTATGTCTGACATCATTTCTAATGATGGAATAATTGTATATAGAAGTTCAGACATAAAGAAGTTAGAAAGTCGTTCACCAGTTCTTTTCGATCATTTGACAAACAAAATAAAAGTAAGCACAGTAATATACGCGGGTCTTTATGACTTGCATAACAATCTAATTGGAATAGTTTTCTTAGAATATGATGAAGACTATAAGTATCCTGAATCTATTATAGATTTTTATGACATTAAAGAAAGAGCTAGTGGAATATCTCAGCTTTTAGATTTCAAAAGTATGATTTAGATAGACTATGCTAAGTAAAGATAAGTCAACTAAAGAATTGTCAAAAGTAAAAGAAGAATCATATGCTTCTAATGGTATAGATCCTTCTATTGGGATGAGTGCTGATTGGGAACTTGATGGAGAAGATGAGACACACCAATTGATGCAAAACATAACTTGGTCTAGAAATCAGCTTGGTAAAGAAATATTAGAGTCATTTCTTGAATATGATGAAAGAAATGTAGATAAGTATGGCAATAGAATAGGAAACATATTAGAAGAAACTTTTGATGATGACAAGCAATTGTCATTGATGTATGATAATCAAGCTTACTTAGAAGAAGAAAAATATTATCAAGAAAACAATTCTGGTGCAAATGTACAAGTTGCTGAGGATTCTAACAAATCAATAGGAGATCTAATATTAGAATGGATGAAGACAGGACATTTTGGGCAAGGTACTATGGATCTTGATTCTTTTGGAATGAATTTCATTGGATCTGTTGGCAACTGGGACATAGCTAAGTCTATAGATCATTTGATAAGGGCTTCATCTGCTGAGTCAACACATAGATGTGCTAAATTTGTAAGAGAAGCAATAGAGGCTGGTGGATTGTCTTTAGCAGGTAATCCAACAAATGCTATAGAATATGTAAAGTTCTTACCAACCAAAGGATTCAAGTTAGTAAAGTTAGTAAAATATGATCCCCAATATGCAACATACATGAGAGAAGCAATGCCTGGTGACATAGCAGTAATGGCTAATCCTAAAGGAGGTGCTGGCCATATATGCATGTATACAGGGAAGCAATGGATATCAGACTTTAGACAACAACGTGCTTGGGTATATGGAGGACAATGTGGATTGCTTTATATATTTAGATATGCAGAAATTATACAAGGAATAAAGATGGGAAACATTTCAGCTGGAGCATCTGGAGTAAGTCAAAAGATGTTCAATGCAATATGTCATTTTGAAACAGGTCACAACTATGGATATACTATGACTGCTAAGGATCTGAATGGGTATGGAAATGACCAAGGACATAAGACTTATGGTTATGGTCTTCTTACTCACCCAAATGGAAAATACATGGACACTATAAAGCCACGATGGACACAACGTGAATTAGAAGGACTTTATGTCACACATGTTCAGCAATTCAGTGGAAAGGTAAGGTCATGGGCATCTAGTCATGGATTGTCGCTTTCTCAAAATCAAATAGATGCTATCACTTGTGCCACATTCAACTTTGGTCCTGGATTCTTGACAAAACCTAAGTACAAAGTATGTCAATTGATAGCTAGTCATGCACCATTGCAATATGTTTGGTCAACCTGGTCAACATTGTCTGACAATAGAAGCTTATCTGGACTTAAGAAAAGACGTAGATGGGAAGCAAACTGGTACATTGGGAAAGAGACACCACTCCCATAAGAGATAATTTTTAATCATGGAATATCAAAGTTCATCATGCATGCCATATCAAGTGGCACAACTTAGCTTAGCTGTAAATGACATCAGCGAACTTACTGTACTAAAGTGCTTAGATTCTATATATAGTAAAGATTGTATGCAGTATAGTTGGAGTTATGATGGTGTCAATTGGTCATGCTTTGCATCTTATGATGATGCTAATCATATATTAGTTGATGCAAGCTCAGACTTTTATGTCAAGATAAAGCTTCGTGGTCAGATATATGACATACAAGATAGCAATGGAAACTCTTTAGACTATACAACATCTATAGACAACTCTATAGACATGCCATCTTGTGGATCTAACTCTAATAATTACAATCCTTATTCTGGTTTGTCATCTGCATTGGCATTACAACAATCATTGTCTGATTCTGTAGCTTGTATGATAGGAATTCCAATATACTATTTCAAGCTCAAGCCAGATTCTGGTTCCAAAGACATTACATTCAAAGAATATACTTTGATGAATGTAGATTCTGTAAAGCAAATAAAGCTTATAGTGAATGATGGACAAATGCCAAGTAGCAAACCCGAGTTCTCAGACTTTGGATTAGATTGGCAAACAGATTGGGAGACTGAGGTAAGCAAGACAATGTTTGCTACAGCATTTGGGGTGAATGCACAACCAATGGAAGGTGACTTGATATATGTTCCTATGATGAAAAGAATGTGGATGGTGAATGAAGCTTATGAAGAGAAGAATGGATCTCTCATGTGGGTCAACACAACATTCAAACTATCATTAGTAAAGTATCAAGAAAAAGATTCTGTCAACCTTGGAGATTTTGATTCTACTATAGATACTTTGGTGAAAACTAAATATGAAGATTTGTTTGGTGATCAAGAAGGATTGGATTCTGGGGAAGAATCCTCTGAAGCACCAACATATTCAGGAAATGGAATGTACCCAGTATATGAATCTGATTCTTGTAGAAGATATGTCACTTCAGAAGGAACATCCTTTGTAGACATTAGTCTATATCAAAGAGGAACATTGATAAGTGATAGATGCTACAAATTTAACCCGGTTGTTCTTGCTAGACTAAACAACAAGATAGTATATCAAAGAAAGTATTGTGGAAATGAAGGTAGTACTAGCATCATAGTTGGGTTGAATGGAATGTATGACTATGATGCTGAAGTCATTAAGATAGGACATATTGTAGTGAGAGTCAAGATGACAGATAGAAGAATCAAGGTAAGCTTAGATTGCGTCAAAGATTGCTTCTTCTATCTTCCTAAGCAAGACTCAACGGTTACTGACAATCATTATTTCATTTTCTTAAGATGGTCTAAGAAAAGAAATGTAGTAGAGTTAGGTGCTTCTCAGTATACTTATAATCAGAACATACCTATGTACAAGCTTCAACCAGCTCACTATAGATTTGACTTAGACAATCTAATAGGTCATAAAGTTGTGAAGTGGGACTTGGAGATGATGGAAGAAGACAAACAAGATGTGATGATATGTGGATTGCCAGGAACATTGACTAACTTTAAGCTTTTTGATGTGTATGTTGAAAACATGACAGAACTTCTTCAACAATATCCAACAAATCAACATTTACTAGTGAATGACACATGTAGAAAGATTATTGACATGCAAGGTTCTGGTAGTGCATAATTGTTTGAAATTTCTGAATTAAATTCTATTTTATAGTCGAAATTGAAATAATAATGATTATGAATACAGTTATTGATATCTTAGGTAACACAATAGAAGTTGGAAACTTAGCAGGTACTTGGAAGTCTGTAAACAAAAACAGAGTTCTTATTTATGGGAAGGTAATTTCTATAGATGAAGATGCTAATGTAACTATTCAGACATATGGGTACAAAGGAAACCCAGATATCAAAGATAAGATAAAGAAAAGTTATGAAATCAAAGAGAAGAATGTTCTCAAGATGAAAGTGAAGAAAAATATTGATTAATTGTCAATGTCTAAGAATTGGAAAACATATAAGAATGAAGATGGTACAAACAATATAGATGACTTATTGAATGATTCTGATCCTGTATTGACCGATGATCCAGAAGAAGAGCTTGAAATGCCTAAGCTTGATCTTGACTTACAACAAGTAGAAGAAGACTCGACATTTCAAGCCAAGACTATAGTAGAGCGTTTGTCAAACTATTACTTTGATGAGAAGTATCTTTCCGAACATCCATATATTCCGAATAAGATATATACAGAAATGCAGAATGTCCGTAGATTGTTGAAGATGCTCACCATCAATGAAAAAGCTCAAGATAGCATTATCATGGCAATAGCTTTGTCTATGTCTAAGTCTACTTTGTATCAGTCTCTTACTTCTCTACAGAACTCTACATTGTCTATACAGAAGCAACTTGATGATGTTGTATCAAGGTTAGAAGACATATTTAGAATGATGCAAGAAGAATGCCAAAAGTCATTTGAAGAGAAAGACAAAGAAGATGATGGTACTGGTAAGTTAGTAATCAAAGGTTCTCGAGAATTCATTGAAGAGATGACTGCACGTCTTAATCAACGTAAGTATGCATCCACCAAGAATAGTCAATCCATACAAAATACTAAGGAAGATCAAGCAACAGCTTGATCTTCTGTCATTTTCTTTTCTTGCAATCATAGTATATTTTCTTTATAGTATCAATGAACTTGTTGGTTACTGGTATCTGATTACTTTCTTGATCATATATGAATATAGAAATAATCTTTCTTGTAGAATGATCAAAGACAACCTTGTAGCAATACTTCGGAATTCCATCTTTATAGTTGCAAGCTCCTACTAATATGTCTAGATTTCTTTTCTTTTCTAGACTATGTATCTTTAGTTCTTCTTTTCTCCATATTCCTCTATTGAAGCTTGCCTTTTGTGGTACACAGTTCCACCATCTGAATGTTGATTCTAAGGCTTCTTTAGAGTAAGTCAAGTCTTCAGCTGGAACTAGATGACCTTTGTCATAACCAGACTTAGCATAGTTGAAGTGCTTTGTGTTTCCATGAAATTGCATTCCATTTCTTTTGTATGTTCCATAAGTTAGATTAGAAGAAGTAGAATAGAAGCAATATGATGGTCTAATGGTGTCCCTAATGATGACACTGTAGCTTTTGTAGTATGTCATGTCTATGCATGTATCAGGTCTCATTATGTCTTGAGCATAGCATGTGATTGTTACAATCAAGCAAAGCAATGATATGATGACTCTATTTAGATGCATGTCCATATTTCTCTTACTTTTTTGAAGTCAGAATAAGGCAAAGTCCAGTACCCATTTCTACCATAGCTTCTACCCCAACTGTTTCTGATGATGAATCCATTCTTGTCATATCCAACAACTGCAACACAATGACCACCTTCAAGCTCAGCTCCATTCCAAAAGTCATTTCTAGAACTATCATATACAGGAAGAGCTATCAATGCTGGTCCATTTGCAACTATTGCTTGCTTCAATATCTGCATGCTTCCTATCATTGCAAAGTCACTTATCTTGATGATGCCAGATGATGACTTTATTCCATGTGTTCTTGTCAATGACAATGCTTCTTTTATTGACATTCCATTGTCATTCTTCTTGTCTGCTCTGGCACTGTATATCTGTTCTAAGTCTATCTTGTTGTCTTTCTTAGAAGTCTTCAACTTCATGTCAGTAACCCAGTTGAGAAAGCAAGCTAATGCATGAGTAACACACATGTTAGTGCTTCCTTGATCTGTTATAGGGCTTAGATAGTCAACAAAGCTATATTCTTCTGGAACTATGTTAGTCAAGTTCTTGTTGATGATCTTGTCATGTACATCTATCTTTGATGCTTTGCAACCTAACATTCTCATGATTGATTTTTAATTACATAAACTTATATTTAAAAATTTCTATGAAGAAAGAACTTAGTCAAATGCAGGCAACTGTGATCACTTGGGTACTCATGGTTGTCATGATATTGAGCTTCTTGTTCCTTGCATCTTGCAACACATCAAGACAATCACAAGATGAGACAACAATGGAATATGCATTAGATACCACTGGAGTATCAAGAGGATTCATTGATAGCATCTGCAAAGCAGACACATTGGGTGTCTATCCAATAGAGTGGACTTATTCTCCTATGAGAGGATATGAGACAAAGAAAGACATATCTACTTATGGATGGATGAAGTCATCAAACTGGACATTCTATAGAATAATCAAATATGAAGATGATACTTATAGATTGACCAAAAGGTCTATTAAGTAACAGGAGTCCCCAGGATGGCGCCTGGGTCACAAGGTTTGACTGAAATAGTTTTCTTATATAATTTATCATCATGAAAATTTTAATTGTTCCTAGGGAATATATTTTCTTAAAATTTTGAAATTCTGTCAAGTTGTTCTATATTCTGTCTGAACAAAAACAAAAGAACATGGAAAAGAAATATCAATATGATTATCCACATTTTGCAGTAACAATAGACAACGTGATCTTCAACTTGGTGAATCCATTAGATCCTAAGGTGTTGCTTATCACCCGTAAGAATGATCCATATAAAGGAAAGTTAGCTCTTCCAGGTGGATTCCTAGATCCTGAAGATAGATCAGCTATGTCAGGAGCTATTCGAGAGCTGAGAGAAGAGACTAACTTGTCTTTGTCATATATGAATCAGACTTGTGCACTTACTAAAGATGGAAGAGATCCACGAGAAAGATGCATTTCTATTGTATACAGTGGGGTAGTTCATGATGACTTTGAAGGTGTAATCAAAGCAAAAGATGATGCTGCTACTGTACAATGGATAAGTCTTGTTGGAATGAAGAGAGATTCTTTAGCATTTGACCATGCAACAGCCATCTGGAAGTCTATTGAAGAAATGTTTGGAGATGAAGCAAATTGCATATCCTTGTTTGATATCAAAGAATCACAATACCAACGTGTTAGGACATTGCTTGACACTATCAAGTTCAACTTAGGAAGCTCCTGCTTCCCTATTCTTTAAATTAAAGTTCTGAAAATTTCCTATTTGTTTTGAAATTTTCAGAACTAGATCTATTTTATGAATGTTTAAAATTTAATGATTAATAACATCACTGAAGTGACATTAAGAACTGAAGTTATGACAAAGAACATTTACAACACATCAGCCCCTACAGTACCAAGTTTTAGAATTGGTTGTATCATTGCTCAATTGAAGCATAATGGTGAGAATTGTGCCAATCCAGCTATTTCTAAGATCATTCTTGACATTGTGAATAGACTTAGTTCTAACATGGTAAATGTGGAAGGTGAAGGTGCTTATACGGAGCATTGCTTGTTCTTCTGTGACAGAGCTTTAGATATCATGGAAGAATCAAGAGTATTCTTAAGCCAATTGATTGAAGTAATGAGAATCAAGTCTTATGATTATGATGTAGTGAAGTATACAGTATCAGTTCTAGATCAGAAGGAATATGTTCTTGGAACTGATGATGGGCTTGATGAACCAGAAGAGTAAACTTATAGAAATTAATAACATGAAGACATTATTAGTAAAAGAAGTAGTAGAGAAAATTGATTCATTAGTAGAAGATGATGTATTGTCGGGTTTTGCTACAATTAATTGTGTTGATGATGAATATGACTTCTATGACTTAGGTGAATTTGTTTCTTATCTAAAGGAACAGTTGACTGACAATGGAAATGATATGAAAGTTACAGAACTTCCTAGCTCAGTACAAGAATGGATAGAAGACTTCAATAAAGTTGATTGGAATAGTTTATTTGTTTTTTAATCAAAATTTTGAAATTTTTCATAATAAGTCTATCTTATTCATGTCAAACAAATGTTTAATTCTAAAATATAATGATTAATAACATCACTGAAGTGATATTAAGAACTGAAGTTATGACACAGTATGAGATTCCAACAACATTCCACCTTTCAGATGCAGTTTCTAAGCTTAATGAAATGGATCAAAATGAAATGACTGGTACTTATTCTATCGACGGATATCCTGAAACTGTTAGAGATCTCAAATATGACCTTGAAGATGTAATTGATCTTTCTGGTGATTTGTTCATCAATGAAATTGAAGGTGAAGATGCTATTGCTTATCTTAGAAAGATTCTTGGTGAGTGATATTTTTAACTAATCAAAATAACTATTCAATTATGAAATCTTTAAATGAAATGTTAACAGAAGGTAAGTCAATGATACAGTTGTCAGATGCCATAGATAAGTTAGGAGAAATTGCTAAGAAAACTCTTCCATTCAAACATGAATATGACGACAAACCGTATACAACAGAATCTTTGGCAGCAGATCTTGAAGTTGTGATGGATCTATGCGGTAACATTGATATTGATGATTTGACCAATGATGATGCAAAGATGTATTTAAAGACATTATTCAAATAAGAAAAGAGGAAGTTCAATTGAACTTCCTCATTTTGTATTGCTTCTTAATATTTCCTTTACTTTATTCAACACAGTCTTGTTAGGGCAGTCTTCTCCGGCTCTGTTCATATAAAATACAAGTCTTTTCATAGCTTGTCCTTCAGAATCTGATGCATCTAACAATTCTTGTGCTATCTTTCTAGGGTTGTCCTGAGAGAACAATCCCTCTGGTGGGTCCCATTTTCCTTCTACATCAGATAATTTTTCATTTACAAATTCACTTAATTTTTTCATATCTCATCACTTAAATAAATCTTGTTCTTCAAATCCTAATCCTCCTTTAGATATTTTTTCTTTATCTTTCTTTTCTTTTATGATAGGTTTCTTCTTATATACAAAGTCTACTATTCTAGGATCTATGTGTACACATTCTTCCAATGGTATCTCTTCAATAGTGTAGTTCCATTTCTGTTCTTTATATAACCGACAACGTTGCAAACCTTGAAGATATATTTTATTAGAAGCTATCTTAGGATCAAATTGATCTGTCACATCATACAATTCATAAGCATCTTTCATCTCTGATAATCCAAGTCCTCTACCTATAGATTGCATGTTTATTACTTGTGACTTGAATGACTCAAACAAGAATCCATGACAAAGATTAGAAAGTGTGATGCCAGTACTCATTAGCTGATATCCTGCGATTACTATCACATTGTTGTTATTCTTCATGACATCTTTCACCTTGTTTCTGTCTTTAGATCCACCTATCACATACATTACTTCTCTATCTGGAAAAGCATTCTTTACTTCTTCATATACATATTTGATATATTCTCTATGTTGTGCTAGTACAAGAGTATTGTTAGGACATGACTTCTTGATTTTTGCTATCAACCATTCTACTCTCTCCTTCTTGAAATGTATTGTCATTGCTTCTATATGAAGAGCATTTGTCTTAGTAGATTCTTGAACTATCATCTGTAGAAAATGCTTGTATTGTAAGTCAAGATATTGTTGCCATTGTTCATCAGTCATCTTACTAGTTGATGGCTTTTTCTCACTATATATCTTCCATTTTGCATCTAATATTCCTTGTGGCAACTTCCATTGAATCAAGAACTTTGGATTTTCTAATGAGACATAATCTTTCTTCTTAGGATTCTTTCCATTTGGTACTTCTTCATATATAGACAATGAATATTCAGCACACATAATCCAATCTTTTATGGATTGCCATTCATTCAAATATTGAAGTCTACATTGAGTTATTTTCACATCTGATATGTAGCCTTCATCTTGCAACTCCTTAGGTGTCAATTCTTGTATTTTTGCACCTAACAAAGCATTGATGCAATGTCTTTCTATAGTATAGTCTTTAGGAAGAGTACCAGTCATACCAAAAGCTATCTTCACATTTGACATGAATGGTTGGCTTATGATGTTCTTTATAGACTTAGCATTAGCACGATGAACTTCATCAACAAATACCATGTCATAAGCACATCTATCTATGCCATTGCCATCAAAAAAATGTGGATTGTATCGCTTAGATGTCTTGTCAAGATAGTTTACTAATGTTTGGAATGTTGATATTGTCAAGTCTGATGACTCTACACACTTTCCACCTGACCATAGACATTCACTATTAAAGTAGTCCCCATATTCTTTAAAGTCAGAATATCCTTGTTTGACAAGATCAATGCTTGGAACAATCATCAATATACGACGAACTCCAAGGTATTCTTTTGCATAGCGAAATACCAGGTAGCTGAGCATAGTTTTGCCAGCTCTAGTTGCAAACACCGATGTCGAACGTTTCCATTGCAATATCTTGTATGCACCTTCATATTGATAAGGCCTTGGCTTGTACTTCAAGTTCCAGCTATCTACTATAGATTTGAATTCTTCAAATGTATGTGGCAACTCTCTCTTGAACTTTGTCTTGTATAATCCATCATACTTAGCATTCAATTCATTCAATATAGTATAAATAGTCTGCCATAGTCCTATAGAACAATACCAAACTTTCTGACCTGATTTTTGTACATATTCATACAAGAAATCTTGGGTGAACTTTAGTCCGGTATATGATTTCAAATAACATACTGGATCTATCAAGTTCATTTTTTCTTTGACTTTATCTATGATTTTCAAATCATCTTCATTGTCTACCTTCAAGAATAGATATTGCTTAGCTTTATTAGAGAAAATAAAATGTATCATTATTGCCTTATTGATTCTAAATATTCATCAACTGTTGGTCCTACATGTCCATATTTCTTATAGATTTCTTCATACTCCTTTTCTAGTTGTTCTTTAGAAGTATTCTCAAAGTATTCTTTAAGCTGTTCTACTAATTTGCCCATTTATCATTTCCTCCATCTGTTTAAGGATGTTCTTATTGTCTTCTACAAATTGTGAATGCACATCCATCCTGTACTTGCATTTGTCATCCTTAGTTCCTAACAACTCATTCAGCAACCATTCTACAGAACGTTCTATGACTGTGTACATAATGAATGATGTGAATGGCATTCTTATCTTTTCTGATATTTCCCTCAATTCATCTATAGAAATTGTGAAGCTGAACAATTCTGGCACATCAAAATCAGAGTCATTCAAGAACCAAGATATCTCATATCTGTTTTCTTTAGTTTCTATAGTTGGATTCTTAATGTAATATATTCTATTCATATTTAGAAAATAGAAAAATGGACATACAAAATTCAATGTATGTCCATTTCTTTAATCAAAGTTTGATGATTACTTACCTGGGTTGCTAGCGGTTGGATCAGAAATACCTAACTTAGATTGCAATGCGCTATGTTCTTCCCCATAAAGATAAGTTCGAGCCTTCAATTTCGTGTACTCATCAGAATAAGGCTTAGTGAACTCATTGAACTTCATGATCTTTGTCCATTCATCGTATCCTTCGAACTGTAGTTGACCCAAATTCAAAAGTACACAATCTAAAACCGGATATGGTATCGTCTCAAGATCCGAATTAAATGCATCCCAAAGTTGCAACAATCCTTCTACATAATTAAATTGAACTTTTTGCTTGTTCAAGAAATAATGGAAGATCTCTACGGCTTCCTTCAATTCCTCCTTGTTCACAACTTTGAACTCTGTCTTTGCTACTTTTCTGTCATGCTTGTCAATAGTCTTGATTAAGTCCTGTTCAATAGTGAGCAACTCTTCATTTGTCTTTCCTTCAAGTGACTTGATGAACTCATCATACTCAATCTTGTTCTTCTCAATCTCTGTAAGCTTCTTCTTAGCCATAATAGTTTAAGTTATAATTTTGTATATTAAAATATAGAATATGTTATTTTTGATTTTCAAAAAGCCGGTCAATAAAATCTTTGCCTTCATTTAAAGACCAAACTTCCTTGAAATTCAAACTATGTTCTTTAGCGCAGTTTCTTTTTTCTACATCTTTGATTGTCCATATAGTGATAGCTTGACAATCAGCACCGTATTTCTCTTTGTATTTTTCTACTAGTATTTGATCTTCTATAGAGTTGGGATCAAAAGGATGCTTTCCATGAGTGTAATATCCTTGCAACTCTATGAAATAATCTAGTTCTGGAATATAGAAGTCACAGTTATATGGATATCTTTCTTTATCTTTGTACTGTCTCTTTACCGAAGGAAACTTAGATTTTGTGTATAAGAAAAGTTCTTCTTCTGGTTTAGAAGCATTGAATGTATGATTCTTCCTTTTTGCTTCATTGATTTTTTCAATCACTTCTTTTGTATGTGAACTTTCAATAGATGACTTAAGACTAAATGCACTAACTACCCCATATTTAGACATCATAGTTGATTCTATTCTATTCCTTATTTCTTTAGATTTTCCAGGACAGTCAACCCCATAATTTTTCTTTAATGTTTCTTTTGTTTTGTTAAAAATCTCTTTTGATCCCAATGGACTAGTCACACCATATCTTTCTAAACAAGTTTGCTTTGTTTTTTCTCTCATTATCTTAGATTGTGACACATATTCTACACCATATCTTTCTAAACATGTCTTTTTAGTTTTTTCTTTATTTGTGAAATGTTTTACACCATATTTTTTTAATGAAGTATTTTCTGCTTTATTTCTGGTCCCTAATGACATACATTGAATGGAGCAAAAATCATGAAATATTGGTTCACCATTTCTTAATCCATAATATTTAACATATCCTTTTTTGCAGTATTTGCATACTGGTCTTATATCAATATGATTCTTCATTCTGGATAAAGACTCACCTATAGATGATGAGTCATTATATCTATTATTGATATATGACAATATGTTAGGATATTTATTCTTCACTTTTGTTGTAACATTACCATTTATTTGGGCACCATTGTTTCTTGTGAAAAATATTTTCACTATAAGATCATCATGATTCCTAAACATATCAATATATAAATTATAGTTTGTTTCAAAACACGTTTCAAATATTGTGCCATTTCTTTTCTAGACACAACATCTATCACTATAAGATAGTTGTCAGCATTGACTGGTCCTACTTGTTGAATGTCAACATTGATGTAGTCATAAAGTTTCTGAATTTTGAATAGATTGGAAATCAAGTTGAATTGTCTATAAATCCAGTTCTTCACATATTCATTACTGTTTGTATTGTCTCCATCTATTTCTATGATAGTATTATTGAAGTCAATCTTTCCATCAATGTCAATGTAAGGATTGATTACTCCATAAAGTCTTCCAATCCAATCTTTCTTCATATTTATGTGTAGATATCTAGAAAGAACAGTATTGAACTCTTTGCTATATAATGTATCTGATATGTATGACAAGTCAGTTACATATCTATGAATTGATTGAATCAACAACACAATGTTCCATGACAATGTACTAGTTGCAATCTTCTTCATTAACCATGTCAAACCATGTGACTTCTTATAAATCATTTGAAATAGAATTTTATTTTTATCTAATAGGTGTGGGATGCGCCGATTTTAAGCGACAACTGAATGCAATCAATTTGCTTTCTTAGGTCGAAGACACTACTCTAAGGTAGTGTTAGTTCACCTAATAGGAAAATTAGATTTGTTTGTTGGAAATGTTCAATTTCTTCTAAAAATAATGAAAGTTTTTTGAAATTCTAACAATTTTATCTATTTTCATACCGTAATTATAAAATAGAATTATAAACTTTAAAAGTTCAAATAAATATGAAGAAATTATCAGAATTTGTTGTAGAAGCTAAGTCACTTGATGTCCAGAATGATACTATGAACTTCATTTCATCTCCTAAGCTTAAGGAATATCTTACTATTGCAAGTAAGTTCATTAGCCAGGAAGCTAAGGAAATCATCAATTGGTTGATTGTGAACAACGGTACTTACATGAAGGAGATTGGTGCTCTTCAAGACTTCTATGGCAAAGGTAAGCCTAAAGATCCTAAGTTGCAAGATCTTTACAAGTGGATTGGTTCTTTGTCTAAGCAACATCGTCTTCTTGAAGTCCCAGTGTTCCAGACAGAAAGTCAATTCAATGGAATCATCAAGAAAGAGATTTCTCCAGATGAGATATTGCTTGACTTAAAGTCTGCTAAAGGTAGAAATGAAGTTGCCAAGAAGTATACGCCATTAGTATGGAAGATTGCCCGTGGATTCAATGGAAAGTCTAGTTTCTCTCTTGATGACTTGTTTGCTTTTGGTATGGAAGGTCTTTCTATTGCAATGAATAGCTATGGTAAGTCTTCTGAAGAAACCCAGAAGAAGAAAGGAAAGAACAAAGAAGCAGAAGAAGCAGCAGATGACTTGAAGAAAGACCTTGAGAAACGCAAAGCTTTCACCTTCTTGTCTTATGCAAGTTATCTTATTCGTATTGTCATTCTTGAGAACATCAAGAATGCTTCACATCTTGTAAGAATCCCAGTATCAGTTCAGAACAAAGAACGTAAAGATACAGGTAGAAACACAAAGCAGACTTCAGTTTCTGGTGAGTCACCTATAGGTGGTGGTGATGATGGAAAGGGAATCTTTGATAAAGTAGATAGCAAAGAAGATGCAGATGCTTCACTTGACCAGCAAGACATCAAGAAACTTTGGAAGATGATCATTTCTAATCTTGAGAAGAAGTTCTCTGAGAAGCAACTTGACATATTCTATAGTATGAATGGTCTCTTTGGTCATAAAAAGCTTAAAGCAAAGGAAATCATGAAGAAGTATGGTATGAAGAATCCATCTGAGGTTTCTAACTCAAATTCTAAGATTTTATTCTACATACAGCATACTCCGGAGATGAAGAAAGCATTTGCTGAGCTTTATTCTCTTTATAAAGAATGCTTGAATGATGAAGATCGTAGAAATGCAGATCCATCTATCTATCGTGTAACTGAGCAGAATACATCTTATGTAGAGTAAGATGAAGAGCTTGTTAGAATGCATCAAAGAAAGTTCTATTGAACGGTGGTGCCTAAAAGTTCAACTTAGAACTTTCCTTGATAAATCCATAGAAGGAGTAAGATTTCCTATGTCAAAGTTCAAGAATATGATAGTAGATAGCTTGAACAAATATAGTGATGGTGGACCTAAGAAAGATGATTGGCTTGACAATAGCATGTCAAAAGAAATTATCTTTACCGCATATACAGAGAACATAGGATCAAGAGAAAGAATCACTATAGAAGTACAAGACTCCGACTATGACATGATGAAGATGTGCTTTTCTATAGATGATAGCATTGGAAACAAGATGCTTGAATATATAAAAACTGAAGGAAGGAAGCAATGATCAACTTAAAGAGCTATGTTGTAATGAAGGAAGAATTGGATGCGGAAAACATGCAATGGAAGTTTGACAACTGGTCTAAGAATGTTAATTCTTCTATATTAGATGCATTTATGAGTTCTGCTTCTGACAAGAAAGACATAGAGTCATTCAAGAAGTTAGTAGATGATAGTGGCATTGACTTTGATGCATTGACTAATGTAATGAATGATGAAGCAACTGGTCTACCTGACAATTACGACAACATATATGTTCTTAAGAAGATCATTGATACTATCAACATCAACAACAAAAAACAAATAAACAATGAATAGTATTACTGAATATTCGAATGAGAACTTAGATGACTTTGTGTTTGAGCTTAATGGCAAAACATACTTGAATGCCGCTAAGAAAGCTAAGAAGTTAGGTGATCCACGTGCAATCAAGTTCTTACAGGCATACAAAGATCATATAGATAAAGAGTTTATAGATTCTGAAGGACCTGACAAAGAGAATGACAAGTTCATGATTTTCTACAATGCTGACAAGAAAGGAATTCAACGGCTTAAAGGTTTAGCTAAGAATGAACGCGGAGGGGTTCATTTGACTGATAATAGTCGTGGAACCTTTTTTGACATTCAGAATGATAAGCTGAAGTTCGTTGCTAATGTTTCTGTTGCCACGACTAATGATAGTGACAGACAAGTGTTCTTGAGACAATCATTGATTGCACAAGACAACTGGAAAGAAGTAGCAAAGAGACTTACTTGGATATCTGACAAGATAAACAGCATCAAAACCAGTAAGCCATTCACATATATTAGAATATTTACTGAGAATGGTTCAATGGAATTCTTCTATTTCATAGATGATGATGAAATTGTTCCTGTTTCTATCAATACAGAAGAAGGTTATCATAGTAGATACAATGATGATGACATCAATGATTTTGTTGATCATTTGTCAGATGACGACAAGAAAGCAATCAATGCACTTTGTAAAGCAATGAATCAAAATCATAAAGACATTTAATTATGAGAGACTTAGTAAATATATTACTAGAAAGTAAGTGTGATAAGCCAACAAAAATGGATCCTAATGACAAAGAGAATGTTCTCGAGCTCAATGAGATGATAGATGTATGGAGACTTATCGATAAGTATGACATTCGATGGTATACTAACTACAAGAAATATCCTTATTCTATATTTGTGAACAAAGAAGATTGGGAAGAAGCAAGAAAGAGTTGCAAGACTCCTAAGAACTTTGATGTTTGTCTTAAGAAAAATGGAATGATGAGAGGACATGAAGGACCAATAGCAGGTACAAACTAATTGATATATGAAAAACTTGAAAGAATATTTGAAGGAGAGCTTAGAAATGAACTCTCCTTTTGTTTTAGAAGAAGATAGAGATCAAACTATCAGATTGAATGACTTTGAAGTGTCATGGCAAGTCAAAGATCCAGATAATCATGGTGGTACCTTTGTGATAGAGATACCAGAAGACTATAGTGATGATGATGTGGATCAATACTTGTTAGATCTGATGTCAGAGAGTATGCCGACCGATGAGGACTTAGCCAAAGAGTACTTTGGTACAAATGCAGATCATATCATAGATGCTAGATTTGAATATGAGAAGAAAGAAGAAGCGAAAGATGGATTGCATGTCACTTTTGAATATAACAAGTCATTAGATGACCAATACAAGGGAGAAGACAATTTGAAGAAGTATGCACTTTCTAATCTTAGATACATAGTTGATTGGGATCAGTTTGATGTGGCAAACACTTCTGATGATGGATTGATGTATGACTTGTGGGACATCTTCAAGAGAACAAAGTCTAGCAACATAGTTAAGTACATGAATGACAAGATAAAGCTAGACTTGTCAGAGAAGGACCTGGTATTTGACAATGGGAAGAGTGAATTGATTAAGTAGAAATTCTATTTTAATATTATGAAGAAATATTTGACAAAGAGAAACTTATACATAGGAATGTTTGTGATATTGTATTTGCTTGTAGGATTAGTATCACTTTTTCATAGTTTTGCATTCTTTGGATTAGCAAACAATGGACCTATGTCAATAATGCTTGGTTGTTGCTTTGAGATAGGCCAAGTTGCTGTATTGATGTCATTGCTTACGTCAAAGAAAGATAGAGGTAGAGTAATGCCATGGATACTTATGGGAATACTTACAATTGTTCAGATTATAGGAAACATTTTTTCATCATATAAGTATATGATGACTAATGCAACTTCTGACTTAGTATATTTCAAAGATCCAATATTTGTATGGACTGACTTACCAGACAACATAACAACTGTAATCGTAACTTATATAATTGGGGCCATATTGCCTATTATTGCACTTTGCATGACATCAATGGTAAGCAACTACATAATGGATGACGATCCTAATGACAATAAAAAATTGATAAATCAAGTTGAACTGAATCATAATAAAGAAGACGGAAAGAATGATTTACCTGAGGTCAAGACAGAACGGGATGAGGAACCGACAAGAGAAGTGGTTGAAACAAATGATGGAAAAGAATCCATTTATGACAATAATGAAGATATCAAGAGTGAAGTATCTAAACTAGAGGAGGAACAAGAACATGAGCAAGAAGAAGCTAAGCCTGAAGAAATTGCAAAGACCATCGAGACTACAGACAACAAAGAAGATGATGGAACTATTGAGGCAGATGACAGGAGCAACGAAGAAGTTCGGACAGATGTCAAAGGAACAGATGAAGATGACACTCAGGAGATGAGTAAAGTAAAGTCACATTTTTTGAATATTTGAAATGATAAATTTACATATATATAAAACTATGATATCTTTATCAGAATATGTTGATGTAAATGAGAATCAAACTCTTCTTTGGCATTTTAAAGAAGAGTTTGATTTAGATTATAATAATGGATATAAGTTCTTGATAGAAAAACATGGTACTTATGATGGATTGATGGAATTTGTGGTAGCTATAGCAGTACAGTTAGCAGATGACATCAAAGACAATGATGAAGTAAAGTATGAATTGTCTAAAGATCAATTAATAGATGAAGAAGGGAAAGAATTTTTTCAAAACATATTTTTTGACAAAATCATAATTGATTCATCTAAGTCAAATAGTAATACAGCATATTTACCTAACAAGTCCCATTATGATAAAATCAATAAGTCACTTGACTTAGTATATATAAAGATAGATATTAAAGAAGAAAATACTTATGACAAACTAGTAAGAGCATTATCTCATGAACTTACTCATGCATATGAAAATTATAAGAGACAATTGAATGGAAAGAATTCATTATTATCATTAGTTTCAAATAATACAAAGTATTATAAAGCTATTCATTATAATAATGATGGATCTTTTGATGATTGTATAAAGTCAATGGAATACTATTTGACTTCATTCGAGAAAAATGCATTCTTGACAGAATTTAGGGCTAGTTTAGAAGGAAAGAAAATAAGAGATTATAAAGATGCTTTAGAAAACTTTAAAAAAACAGAAATATGGCAACAATACAATGGTTTGCATAACTTGGTAAATAGTGATATTGATTGGCAAGACTTTTGTGACACATATAATGAAGAATTTGACACTGATTATAATGTTTCTAAGTTCAAGAAATGGATAATTACTAGAATAGAGAAAACTTATCAGAAAATGCTGAAGTTGATTCCTAAAGTATATTTTGACTATTATGATGAACAAAAGAAAAAGGACATAAGTGAATCAATAATATCTAAATTATATAATGGTCTTACAAGACTAAACAATTATAAAATGATAAAAAATGGAAAATTCTTTTGAATTTTCCATTTTTGTTTCTATAATATACATGAACATTAATTTTAATTATAATATGGAAAAAGTTACAAATTTCAATGATAGCATATTTGCTGAAGATGTAGTTCCAGCGGGTGACAAGTTTACATTTCTTAGAGAGAATGGAAAATCAAAAGCTACATCTTCTAAGAAGACACCTAAGCAGAAGAAGTATGAAGACTTCACTATCAATTTGTTTGGTGATGACATTGATGTTTGCTTTCATGACAAAGTGTTTTCTGATACAGATCCAGAAATGTGGATCTTTGGAAATTGCAACTTTGCTGAACGTGTAATCAACATCAGTTTGCAATCACCTTCTGGAAGACTTCTTACTTCTAATCAAATCAAGCAAACTTTTGTACATGAGATGGTCCATATCATGTTAGAGTCAGGTCAATATTATAATCAGTCTTATAATGAAGGTCTCGTTGAATGGTTAGCAAAATGCATCAATATGATGTTCTTTTCTAATGCAACCCTTTCTAAGCATTTCTAAGATATGTCATAAACTAAAGTTAATGCCTGGAGTCCCCAGGATGGCGCCTGGATCACACAGGCAACTTTAAATTGCTCAAATTATAAATTATATATTCTAGGATTTTTAATTGTTCCTGGGGTAAATCCTAAATATTTAGAAAATGAAAGAGTCAAAGAAGAAAGTACTTAGATCAGTAATGAATATATTGATGATTCTCATATTGATGATTCTCATATTGGTGATTGGATTGACATTGACACCTATTCTTAAGGTGACAAACATTGTAGAGATGTCATGGATAGTTGCATTCATACCATTGATGATATTCATTGCATTTCAATTGATATGGTTGATAGGATATTTCAGTTGCTGGATATATGAACCAGGAACAGAAGATTGATAATTTAAATAATTGAAGATATGAAAGTGAAAGTATTGAAAGAAGTAGAAGTTGAAGTAAAGTATTTGTATGCCTATCTTGGTGATTACATGTATCTAGAAGACTTGAACTTTATGGATGATGAAGCAAATGCAAAAGTTGCATTAATGGATGGTGACTTGAAGAAGTTCTTGAAGGATAATCCAAACTTAGATGCAGCAAACTATGCAGATCCAGATACTGGAGAAGAATACTGTGGTATTTGCTTGAAGATTGACATTGACAATGGCAAAGTTGTGAATTGGCCAGAAGAGTTGCATGAAGTGCATTTTATTGATGTAAAGATTGTTGATAGTGGAACTTATGTGTTGACAGACAAAGATGAAAACACTTTAATCACTAAAGAAGGATATGTACCAAATTGTCTTCAGATTGAAGAGAATGGATATGGTGACTATCTAGAGTTTGTGATAGACAAGAATGGATTCATTATGGATTGGTCATTCAATAAGGATGATATGAAAAACTTTGAAGAGTATTGATTATGAATAGAAAGGATAGAAAGTTTGAAGATACAGAAGCTTATCTTGCTTTGCAAAATGAACTAGAATTGCCAGAAGGATTTGTCTTTTCTTATAAGAGTGTAGATGCATTGATAAGAAAAGAACTTGGTTTGAACAAAGTGGTATTTCAAGGTATGATAGGTGAAGATAGTGTATCAGCATCATTTGTCAATAAAGAAGATGATGTTGAAGCTGGTTATCCTTCTTACAAAGATACATTGTACCTAGAAGCATTGAATGTTGATGATGATGGCATTGATGGATATGACTTCTTGATAAAAGACTATTGTCAGGAATGGAAAGCTATCTATGGTGTTGTCTATGTTGATGATTGGAACAGAATATTTCTGAGAATGGGTCCTGTGACAAGCAAGTACCAGATATTGGAAGCAGCAGAGTTCTATTCACATATGTACAAGAACTGGCATGGAAAATATCAGCATTGTCTTGATTGGGACATTATGAATCCAAATGATTGGGTATGGCACAACAATGAAAGAACTGATCTAGGCATGTTAGAAAGATACAACGAAGCTTGTGAGATTTTTGAAAAAAGAAGAAAAAATTGATCATAATTTTGAAATTTTTAGGATTGGTTCTATATTAGTTACGTAAAATAATTAATATAGAACCAATTTAATTTATAATGATTATGATGAATTTAGTGAATTTAGAATATATCAAAAACAACATTGAGAACAATATGAATAATGTAGAAGTTATCAATCCGGGATTGAGCTTCAACAAGCTTTTCATCAACTTTGAGAAAACTCCTACATTAGAAGAAGTTTGTCAAGTGCTTAAGTTAGCAAAAGCTGATGACTTTGACATTTATCTTGCAAATGCCCAAGGTGATGAAAATCTTTCTGGATATAGAAAGATGAACATGATAAGTAGAACTACAAAGGTGTACAATGCTGCTATCTTTCATGGAACTACTGATATGTTTGATGAGAACACTTACACAGGTAAATCACTCTATAATTCTTGGAAGATGAATGGATCAAGAAATGAAAAGGTCTTGATTAAGAATTCAGATGACAAAGAAGAGTTGAATGGAGAAAGATATGCTGACTTGATTGTCATCCAATATAATAAGATTGGTGTGTCAAGCAAAGTAATATTCTAAATATGAAAGAGTTGAAAGAATACATATCAGAACAGTTATTGTTAGAAATGGCACAAGTAGGTGAGATAAATAAATCACTTACTATATATGTTAGAAGCAATGATCCAGGTAATGTTCCACACTTTCATGTTGTTGACAAATCAACATTAGGAAATCACTTTCATACTTGTGTACAAATAGAATCAAACAAATACTTTCATCATACAGGTAAAGAAGGTATATTGAATTCTAAAGAAAGAAAGCTATTGGTTAAGTTCTTGAGTTTAATGAATGATGAATTTGATAATTTGACAAACTATCAAGTAATTGTTAGACTTTGGAACATGAACAATTCTATCAAGAAAATTAAGTCTAGCATAGAAATGCCAAACTATTCAACAATTAAAGATAACAAATAACATTAAATACTAAAATATTATGGGTACTAATTTTTATGCGGTTCTTCCTATCAAGAAGAAGTTTTCAAATAAGTTGCGTGAGATTGCTGACAAGATGGACAATGATCCTAAGTATGGATATAGTGTTGACAATGATTTGTATGAGTTCAAAGAAGAGCTTAAGAATCAAGTAGTTCATCTTGGAAAACGTTCAGGTGGATGGGTATTTGATTGGGATGGCAATGACATGAAGTACTATGTTCCTAATCTTAAGTCTATCAAGAACTTCATTGACACTTCACATGCTATCATCATTGATGAGTATGAGCAAGAGTATACTTGGGATGAGTTCATCAATGAAGAGTTAGATGGGGTCTTGTATGATACTCCAGAGTTGTTGAATGGACAGAGATATTACAACAAATATCCTGAGCATAGAACATCATATTGCAGAAACTATGAGAAGGCAATCTCTATGTATCGTAGATATGCTAAAGGAAAGTTCATTGATCCAAATTATCATGATTTTATCACTAAAGATGGATTGAGATTTGCATTGTTCACAGACTTTAGCTAAAATTATAAGAAATGAAATGAATGTATTGATATCACTTAAAGAATATGTAGATTTACATGAAGATGAATTTTTCAAAAGATTCATGTATAGAAACAAATAATGAAGTATTAAAAGAATTAACAGAATCTAACAAAAGAAACATATTAAGATATATAGATTGCTTATCCATATACAATAACTTAAAAATGAATAATTATGAGTGTATCACATTTGATTAAGCCATACAAGAATGAAGTATGGATTGAAGGTAGTTGTTGGCAGTCTTACCAGGAGTTTGTAAATGATGAAGAAGACACTGGCAAGGAGCTAGAAAATGTCAAGAATCAGATTAAGCAGCTTTGTCTATGTACTCCTAAGGATTTGTTCCCATCAGATGAGAATGGAGACACATTCTACAACATCAATGAGAGAATGGATATGTTGTTTGAAGAGTTGAATGACTTGGAATGGAAGATGTCTAAGCTCCATTTTGTCAGGACTATCCTTGATGATTGGGAGTATAGTGGAAAGAAAGATCCAAGAAAGGATTGGTTAAAGATTTGCCCTGACTTGTATGCTGACCTGAGAAAGGATATGGCTGATACAATAAAGTCTATGGATGGCAATCCAGATACTATCAAGAAGATGCAAGAAGAGACAAAGAAAGTCAATGAAGAGTTGAAGAAGAAATTAGAGAAAGAGGAAGCTGAATAGCTTCCTCTTTTTTGTTAATTTAGATAGAACTATATTCTATGTCATTTTCTTCACAATATTCTTTCACATCATCTTCATTAGCAAAAGCAACAGTATCTAAGTCATCTGGGGTGAATACATCAATCTTACCAGGATCTCCTTCTATCTTAGACTGGATGTTTCCATCTTCATCAACTATCAATATTCTACCATCAACTTGAATAGGGTTAGCTTCATAGTCTATTGTCTCATCTATATCAGATTCTATAGCATCTAAGTCATCTAAGCTAGCAACCAATATTTCATTTGAATTCTCTAATGACTGTGGCTTTATAGTTTCACCAGGATTAGTGTTCACATTTCCAGCTTCAGGAGCAAGAATGAATGTCCATTTGTAGTTGTTGACAAGAACATAGACCATTTCCATAGCTGATGATGGGGTACCATCAGAAGTACCTTTCACAAATCCTTCTGGTGCTTGGTATGTACCAGATGGTCGATGGTTATAAGGTTGACTTTGAGAATATCCTGAAAATCTCATTCCATACCATGGATTTCTCTTTCCTTTGTAGTCACCATCTTTATATGTTGAATTATATCCAAACTGGGTAGCATGTTCGTATATAGCTTCTATTCCAAGATCTATAGTAGTAGAAGTTGTTTTATCTTGTCCAAATACCTTATTGAATCCTAATTCACTTATGTTGAATGCTCTGTCCATCCAATCTTGGATGACTAACTTCTTTCCTTTAGGAACTTGATAATAGTTTCCTATAGTTCTTATATTTGACAAGTCTGTCACATTGTTAAGCATAGGCAATGATGCGTATTCATAGTTAGTAGATGGGACTGTATCATCTGACCAACAAGATCCTATTAGCATGGTTGTTATCTTAGGATTTATTGTTGTAGTTTCAGAGAAGAAGTTGTCCAATATATCTTTGTTGAATGAATAAGTTGTCTTCAAATAATATAAGTTAGGCAAGTCATTGAACTCTTTGATGTACTTGTTAACACAACCATGAAGTGTGAGTTCTCTTAGATTCTTCAACTTTGATATGTTTCTCAACCCATTAGTGTCTACATCTGGATTGTTCACAAATGAATCTATGTAAAGATACTTCAGATTAGTAAGTTGCCAAAGACTATCAGGGAACTTATTGTATTTTGTCGATGCAATATTTCTTAGACCAAGATTTTCAATATTAGGGCAATACAAGAATCTGTCTGTATTTACAACATCACAAGGACATTCATTAGTGCTTATTGTCTTCAACTCAGGTACTTCAAACAATGGATACTTACCAAATTTAATATAGTTAGCATATATATAGTCTATGTAACCTTTGGTGAATGTCATTGTCACCGTATGCTCTTTCTTCTGACCTTCAAAGATGTGATTCTTGAAACCAAAGCTTGCTATCATCTGATCTTTCTGTCCATCTGTGCCATTCCCTGTGAATTTCTTGTAATAGTCAGAGTTAACGCTATACCAACGTATGTAATAGAAGTTTCCTGACTTTGTAGCTATTACATGATCTATGTCTGTACCATCATCCCAGTTGATGTCTAGTTCAAATGGAACAGGACTACGCAAGTCAAGATAGTCATTTTGTTCACAACATACATATCCATTAGGATCAACGTTGATGTATTCTTTGACAGTTTGATCAAATGTTGGGTTAGCTCTAAATGTATGTGCATTCAACAAGAAGAATTCTCTAGCAGTGGTTACATAGAATGTGATCTTGCGAACTAATGTAGCTTGTGTGGTGTTAGTACAATAACCATTTACCTGAGGTATGATGTCTCTTATCAAATCCATAATTAGTTATTTTTATATATTTTAAGCAGCACCACCTCCTAATGCAACAGATTTTGTTTCTGTAGCACACCAGTCACCTGTCACATTCACTTTCTCATATATTCTGTTCACATTGTTGCAAACAACTTGGAAGCCAATGCTTACATTAGGGAAGTTCTTGTTCAATGTCTCGGCATTCAACAGAGATGTGGTATCAGACCAAGCTTTCATGTCATTGTACTTCACTGTGGTACTAGCACCAGTAGAATCTATAGAGATAGCACCGGTTTCACCTGATGCAGGTATCAAGCTAGGGATGTATAGTTTCTCACCATAAGCAATTTCAACTGTCCAAACAGAACCTTTCTTTACAAAGCATACACTGTCACCTTTTGACAACTCTATCTGATCTAATGTTCCAAACTTCTGTATGTTGGTTCCCAATTGTATTAAGTTGTTGATGTCATTAGTATTGACAAGAGTAAATCTATCTATGTTCAATATAGATGTATCAAATCCAGTTATAGTGACCTGTACTGTTGTTGTCAAGTTGACAGTTGGTGCTAGTACTTCTATGACACCACCAGTTGTTACAGTGTCAACAACATTGTGTGAATAGTAGATCCCATTAGCAAACATAATGCCTTTGTCTTTGATGAAGCATATCTTGTTCTCTGGATGTGTCTTCTCTGATTTGAATTCAGCCCAAGTATAGTTCTTGAATAATTTTGCCATTTGTTTTAATAAATGTTAATTTGTTTATATCAATGGCACCAACAGATTAACATGAATATTATTGCAACAAGTCTTACTGTCGGTGTCTTGTTCTTTATTAAAAATAACTTCAGTTGTACTGAAGCATGAAGTACTAACTTCAGTTGTACTGAAGCATGAAGTACTAACAATAAAGGACAGAACTTAAGTTCTGTCCTTCATATATATGATTACTTAATTTGATTTAAACAAGTGCTTTCAAGTCATCTGAGTTAGTAATTTCTGCCCATGGTTCAAACTCAATCTTAGGAGTACCCTTAGTTTCGTCATATCCAATATGGATGTACTTGTTAGAATCATCTTGAATTTTCTTGACAGTACGGTTCATTATAGCTTGTCCGTAAAGCCAAGCATCTTGGTTAGTGATGAAAGCAGGTTTCTCAGCTGCTATAGTAGCAATGTCTTTTACATAGTAGTTGAGAGTTGTCTTTTGTGCATCTTCACCATAACTTATAGATACATCAGGTGTATCATTATCATGGATCTTAGTATCAGAACCTAATGTGTTGACAGCCAAGTTAAGTTTCAAATCATTGATCTTACCAGCAGTTTGATTCACCACAATCTTTGCAAGACCTACTTCTTTTCTATCAGCGGCATCTATTGTACTTGCTTCAGTAGATGTAGCACTCAATGGGTTTTCAAGAGTAAGCTCTGTCTTAAGTGCTTCAATCTTGTCCTTGATAGACTTAGCTACAGAACCATTGGTAGATTCATTTCCATTGAGAGTATCAATTGCTTCACCTGCAGCTTTCAAAGTCATATGCGGAGCATAATCTTCAACAGAAGTATCGTCACCAGTTGCAGAATTCAATGACTTACGAAGTGCTGCAATCTTTTCATCAATACCTGCTGTCAATGTGTTGTCACGCTCAATAGCACGATTAGCAACGGCAGCGATCAACTCATCAGTAGCTTTGAACTTATCAGCAACTTTCTTTGAATCTGCTAATCCAGTAATCTTGCTGAATTCATTTAGTGCAGAACCACCTTCAGGGGCAACAATTGTTGATGCTGTATATTTCTCTACATCATCTTTAGTAGCATCTGTATGACTAACACTAGTTGCCTTAGTCAAGTCTGTAGCATCAACCTTAGCATCAACATGATAACCTACTTTATCAGTAGGAGCAACATCACCATCATTAGGATGCTCAATAGGATTCTCAAACTTTACAGTCAAGTAATTTGGTGTTGTGGTATGAATTCCTTCAATGTTGAAAATCTTAGATAAGTCTATAGTAGTAGATTTTTCTTCTGTATTACCATCACTTCCATCGATATTCCATGTGAATTTCAATCCTCCGGTAGCTTCATCATAGTCAACAGACTTTATCATACCATCGGTAACAAACTCGTTGCCATCTACAACATCAAGTATAGCACCATCCTTGTCTGTCAAAAGGATTACTGGGTGTGAACCATCTACCTTAGTATCGGAGAATGTTGATTCTTTAGTAGGATTAGCTTCTGTTGCATATTTCTTTACTAATTTTACCGCAGTACTAAGCTTACCATCATTAGCAACTACTGTCTTGTCATCAACAATCTTAGTAGCATCAAATCCAATAGTGTATGTTATGCCATTTTCTGTAGCTTCGCTTGGATTAACTGTTACTGGGTTGACATCACTAGATTCTTTAGCTACAGAAGACATATGTGCCTTCACATATTTTCCAATAACAGAGTCATCAGATATTGCAACAGCGCCATCTAAAGTACCATCAGCTTTCAATTTAAGAACATCTTGTCCAGTAAGGGCCTTAGAAGTAAGCTGCAATGCTTTTACTTCATCTTGTACTTCTTTGCTAGCACCAAACACTACACCGTGTGTGATAATCTCCTGTGTATCAGCTAAGAAGAAAATTCTCTCATCAAAATCTGCAACCTTAGATTTTTCAATAATCTGATTTTTCAATGTCTTACTATCTGTCAAGGAAGAAGTATTACCAGATACATATAAGAAAAGCTTTTTTAAATCAGCCATTTTATTTATATAACGTTATATATTTATTTTCCACAATTACAATTAGGTTTACAATATGTGTTGGATATTGTAGTATTGTTATATGTTGTTGGAACATAGTTGTCTTGTATTTTACTTACATCTATAAACCCAGTACTATCAGGAATCAGTACACCCCAATACTCATCAGGACTTCTATGTAAGTAAGTATCTAACTCATTGTTCAACCAAGCATAAGCTGTATAAGTGTATGTCCAATTGTTGTCTACTTCATAAGAAGTATAAGCATAAGAACTTGCTATAGCACTATCGGTAGCATTCTTGATGTAGTCATAAGTATAAGCTAAGTCAGCTTCATGATTTGCTACTGCTTGTTGTAAGTCATAGCTAAGTTGACTGATCTGCCCAAAATAAGACTCACTCTTCTCTATTTCTGCATCTACTCTACAGTTCAAGTAAGCAAGACTTCTACGATTCTCTATGTTTGCAGTTCTAAGAAGACGGATGTCACCTTCATGTTTGAATGACTTATTAGACAAGTCTTGCATTGCTTTAGTCAACTGAATCAGTTGTCCATCCTGAACACCATTCTTTTTCTCTATGCCATCTATGCGATATTCGTGATTGGCAACGGAATTAGTCAATGCCTTGACTGTTTCCATCCCAGTAACTCTTCTTAACTCATGCCACAGATGATCTATAGTATGATTTTGACGCTCATTTATCTTGTCAGACAACTCACTTACTGTGACAACTTTGTTGCTATGATCTTGTACCAGTACTACTAAAGCATCATCATCTATTCTAGATGCTATAGGTAAGTCTGATATCTTTAAGTTGTTTCCCATTGTCTGTATATTAATTTAATATCTTTGATTAAAAATAGTTTGGATAACAAAAATGGGGACATTCCGGAATGTCCCCATTCAGTTACCTAATTAGTTTTCATATAACTATTTAAGCTTTGTAATCTTCCCAGAATGATGCTGGATCATTAAGCTGAGTAAGCAAGTCTTTCAAGTTGTTCTGTACATTAGTAGCTGTCTTTACCGATGTAGTAGTACCATCATTCAACTTACTTACAATCTCTAGCAAATTGTTCAAGCTAGATGCAGTATCCTTAGCAGAAGCAATGTCATTCTCCACAACTGTTACTACAGAATTTCCATCTGTACCCTTAGTAACTGCAACTGTCACATGACCAGTAGTCTTAGCATTTACTGTAGTTGAAGCAGCCTTGATCTTTCCTTCAATGTCCTTCAAGTTCTGATAACCAGCATCAGCACCATTGATGAGACCAGTGATAGCATTCTTTCTATCTGTAACTTCTGTCTCAATAGCAGTCTTGTTAGTAGACTCAGCGGCTCTAGCAATCTTTGCTTCACTGTCAACAGCAGTCTTGATTGCAGAATCTACTCCAGATACTTTTACACCATTAGCACTTACCGTCAAGTACTTTTCAGATGTTGTATCTACTTTGACAGATACCTGACCTCCAGAAACAGCAAGACCATTCTTAAACTCAGACTCAACCAAGAACTGGCTTACATCCACATATACAACAGAATCACTTCCATCAGATACAGTATATGTGTACTTCAAGAACTGACCAGTCTTCTTACCTTCACCGGTTTGGCCATTATCAGTTGCCAACTCAACACTCTTCAATGTCTGATCCTTGTAGATAGGAATCTGAACTGCAATGTCAGTGCTCTTGCCATCAACAGTCTGTACAAGTTGATAAGCTTCCTTCACATTGCTAGCAAGACCTGAAGTTACCTTCTTTACAGAGTATGTAGCAGCTGCCTTTTGGGTTGCTTTTACTGACTTACCTAAGCTAGCAACTTGAGCAGCAACTGTAGTTCCTTCTACTGCAACTGTATCAGCACCTGCAGCAATAGCAGTAGCAGCCACATTAGCAGCATTCAAGTCAATAGCAGTAGCAGCAATCTTACCATCTGTCTGAGAAACTGTAGTGATCACCTTGCCAGTACCACCGATAGCAGCAACATCAAGTTTGTTGATAGCATCTGTGATGGCTTGACCTACTGTCTTACCAGAAGCAACAATGTCAGCAACTGCTGTCTTGATCTTATTGAAGTCAGATACATTAGCACTGTACTGAACAACTGTAGTCTTGTCAGAATTGCCTTTGAAAATCTCGCCAGTAGAACACATGTAAAGCCTATTAGGATCAGTCATAGCCTTAGCTTTTACCACATCGACAGTAACAGAATCACTGATAGTGACATTCACAAAGATTGGTTTAACGTTGATTGTATTAGCCATAATTATGGATTAACCTTTGTATAATATTTTTATATTTGTTTGCAAACAATTGTATGAATTGCCTTGTAATTAAAAATAGAATGAAATTAATTAAAAAGTTTTGAAATTTTATAATTCAATTCTATATTTTAATTGTTAAAATCAATAAGTAATAACAATTTAAATTTTATGATGATTATGAAATATTGTGATAAGAAATGTGTTGGTTGCAAGTGGTGTCACATCGTAGAGATGCCTGATCCAGATGATTGGTTCAATGATGATGACAAAGCAATCTATTGTTCTAATCCAAACAACAACATGGAGAAAGAATGGACTAGTCTTAGTCAACGTAGAAGAGTCATGGAGAATGAACAGATAAAGTTCCAGTTAGAAAGTCATGATTATTGGACATTCATTGCAGGTATGCTACGTCCTTATGAACTTGGCAAAGACAAGATGTTTGCTAACAAAGAAAGTGAGGTAATTCTATGACAGAAGTGAATCAAAAGAATATATATATAAAGATGATGACATAGTGTTTGTTTATCATTTTGAGAATCATCAAACTATATAGAAGTTATGAACGCAAGACAATTGAAAGCTAAGTTGAATGACATAGATGAACGTAGAATTCCTATCATTACAGATTTTAATAAACAAACTTATTTGATTAGCAATGGATGGATTTCTACTAACACATCAAATGTTATGACAAATGTCAATGGATTAGTATTGTATAAGAAGCCATTAGAATATGATGACATTGACAAGTCAAAGAAATCAACCTGGATGGTTGCTACAATGGAAGAAGCCATCATATATGAGATGAAGAAAGAGTTGTACAAGAAGTATCTCAATGATCAAGGAAAGTCGGCATTCAAATGGTATGATGTGAAGATCAATATTATCAGTACAGATACCCAATCTGAAAAGAAACCTGAAAAGAAAGTAGAAGAGAAGACTGATGATGGAGATACATTAGATGATAAGATATTGTTGGTGTAAAATGATAAGTTGATTATGGCAAGCAAAGGACAAAAAGAAAAGCTTAAGTTGATTATTATGGGTATGAAGAGGCTTGATAAGATTAAGTCTGATTATTTAGAAGAGCATTATCCTGGAAATAATTATACTAAGAAAGACTTAGATAGTTATGAGTTTTGGGAAAAGGAAAGAAAATTTGTTGATAGATGGACTGATGATTTTCCTAAGGATCATAAAGATGATAAGGAACAACATAGTAATCAACATAGTCAATCCATGAATGTAATTGAAACAGATTTAGAATTGTTGTAGAAATGGACAAAAGTATTTCAGAAGATATCATTCAGTCAATGATAGATTATCGTGATGGCAATGTTGATGTTGGTCCATTAGAATTAGAGTTCCTTAAGAATCTAGGATATATACTAAGTGATTCATCACTAGATGAAGAAGTAGTTGCAACATCAAAAGATGGAGAGCATTGGATGACTACAACACAAGCATATTGTTATGAAAGATATGCAGCATTGAAGAAGAAAGTCTGTGAGAAATTGAACATTCCGGTTTATGTTCAGTTAGATCTTGAATATATGTTGTCAACTTATTTTGTGCATTTTTAATGAAAATATTTTGAAATTTTTGTTTGCTTAACTATATTATAAACGTAAATAATAAATTAATAAATTAAATATTTTGATTATGATTAAGACAACAGTAAATAAGTTTTTCAATTGGTACTTCGGTGAAGATGCAAAGAATGTTCTAGATTTTTATACTGAGAACATCATTGATATTTTTGGAAATATCATTAGTTATGATCAAGAAGCTCAGTTTGATCCAGGAACTGGTGACTTCAATACTATTGTCACAATTATGGTCAATACATTGAAGAAGCACAAGAATGAAGAGATAAATGTTGAGACTGGAACAACATCTGGTGCTTATTTTGCTAAGTTCACTATCAACGATGCTAATTATGGTGACATTGGGTTTGATCTTGATTGTATGAATGAGTTCATTGGATAATAGATATGAAAGAGAAAGAATTGAATCTTAGTTATGAAGATGTGCATGCTTTAGTTTATGGTAAGTCAAGTACATCAAATTAGTTTAATAGTTTAATAGTTTAAATAAAGAAAGAAAATTATGCAGAGTTTTAGTCAGATTATTGGTGGAAGTGCAAAGGAAACAAAGGACATCCGTGTGAAGAATGCTACCCGTTCTATCCAGACACAGTCAGAGATGGATGTTGCCAAGATGATCCAGGAATATCGTAACATGCAGAATGAGTTGGAGAACTCACTTGACTTGGGTATCACTAACACAACCGATGTTGCTACGAATTTGAAGGACATCGATCCGGTTAAGGTACTTAGCACGGTCAATTCAACAGCTCAGAAGATGGCAATTGCTGCTCGTAAGATCAAGATTGCAGTGAAGATTCATAACACATTGTTCCCTGATTCTCCAGTGAAAGGTCTATCAGATGATGAGCTTGACTTCTTGAAGGATTGCATCTAGTCAATGTGATAAAATATATATGATGGGCATTGCTTGAACAAAGTGATGTCCATTTTCTATATTAAAATATATGAAAAATCATGATGAACTAATTAAATCTATATTGTTGAAGGACGATAAAATTCTTACCAATTCCATTAGAAAGTTGAATAAAGGAAAATATCCTAACATACTTGGTTATTTAAAGGAGAGATACAATGATTCTGATTCAATCAATGAAACAATAAGAAGAATTCAATGTAATGTTGAAATTCGTCCGATATGCCCGGTTTGTAGTGGTCATGTATCATTTAATGGTTATTACAATGGGATGATGCATTATTGTAAATGTTGTTGTTCTTCTTGTAATGCAAAACATACTAAAGAAAAACGATACAAGACAAATATTGAAAGATATGGAAGAGTGAACTTTGGAAGTGAACATAAGGTAAAAGAAACATGGTTATCTAAATATGGCGTTAATAATCCAGCTAAAGCAAAAGAGGTAAAAGATAAGATGAAAAAAACATGTATCGAAAGATATGGAGTGAATTGTGCTTCTAAATCAGATATGGTGAAACAAAAAATGAAAGATACATGTTTTAAAAAATATGGGGTTTCTTCAGTATTCCAATTAGATGTTGTGAAAAACAAAATAAAGAAAACTTGTTTAGAAAGATATGGGGTAGAATCAGTTGCACAATCAAAAGTTGTAAAAAACAAGATAAAGAAAACTTGTTTAGAAAGATATGGTGTAGAATCAGCAATTCAATCAAAATATGTGAAGGAAAAGTCAAAAAAAACAATGATGAACAAATATGGAGTTGAATATTCTATGCAAATACCAAAAAATAAAGAATATATGTCATATTTGATGTCATCTAAGGAAATGCAAGATCGTAGATATGAAGTAATGAAAAGAAATCATACTTTCAATATTTCTAAACCAGAAGAAGAATTGTATTTATATATCAAATCTAAGTTTCCTTCAGTTAAGAGACAATACAAAGACAAAAAAAGATATCCATATAATTGTGATTTCTATATTCCTGAATTAGATTACTTCATAGAATTACAAGGTTATTATACACATGGAAAACATCCATTTGATCCAAATTCAAAAGAAGACTTACAATTAGTTGAACAATATAAAAATAAATATGGTCCTAATTGCCAAGCTATCACTATATGGACAATCAAAGATATTGAGAAAAGGAATTGTGCTAAAGAATATAATCTGAATTTCAAAGAAGTTTGGACATTAGATGAAGGAAAGGGTTTTATAAACTATATTTACAATAATCAAAAATTAATAAAGAATGGAATACAATATAAATAAGTATGGTGAGAAGAAGGTCTTCTCAGAACAATGTCAGCAATTTATGAAAGATCGTCTTGAAGGAAAAGATATATATTCACTTTCTTTAGATGAGCTTAAACAATATAAAGAAAATTTAGAACAGTTGATTGAAGAGAACAATATGTTGGAATTAGCAAGTAAGCTTTTGGGAAACGCTGGGTATGGTGCATGTGCAAATAGATTCTTTTATTATTTTAATCCAAAGGTTGCTTCAGATATCACTGGGGAAGCTAGAAACTTAACAAAGTTCATGTGGAATCGTCTTGAGTTGTTCTTTCATGAAGACATTTGGGAAAGAAAAGACTTGTGGGAACAATTTGGATTTGAACTTGATGAGAGCAAGCATGATTGGTATCGAAACGAAACTGTGTCTAATTATAGTGACACGGACTCGGTTTATACAACTTACGGATCATTCTTCAAATGCTGGACACCAGAGACATTAGCAACAATACCTACAAGAGATGACAAGATCAAATGGATATTGAAGTTCAACTCAGAGTTTCTTGACAAGCAAAACACTGAGTGGATGGATGAGATGTACAATCCAAGACATTGTCATAACATTCATAAGTTTGAGCTAGAGACTGTTTCCGAAGCAACTATTACTTTAAAGAAGAAGAAATACTTGAAGGCTATGTCATATTCAAAAGGAAAGTGGTTCACACCATCAAAGATTACTGGTGTTGGTATTGAGCTTATCAAGACAACTTCTCCTAGGCTTGCTAAAGAAATCATAACAGATATGACAAAATCATTAGTTTATGAGACTGGTACTATGTCAAAGGAAGAATATAGTTTGTATTTCAATGACATGCTTGCAAAGTGGAAGAAGAAGTTCTGGGCTGCACCTATAGAAGACATATCTCAGTCTATCAATGTTGGAAACTACAAAAAGTATGTGATATGTGATGAAGAAGACTTGATGTTTGCAAAGCAGACCCCAGTATCTGTGAAATGTGCTGCAAGATACAACTTCATGGCTAAGCAGAACAATCAACGTAATCTTCAGATAACACAAGGTCAGAAAGTAAAGTATTACAACATCAGATTAGGTGATGGAAAGAAAGCTGAGACTGATTACTTTGGATATCCATCTGGAGAACTTCCATCTTGGGCACCACAATGTGATAAATCAATACAATGGCAAAAGAATGTTCTTGATCCATTGAATAGATTCTTAGAAGTGATGAAACTTCCATTGGTGAATAGCTCTGGAACTGTACAGTTTGATTTGTTTGGAATGTCATAATTATGTCATTTTAAATTATTTGCATTTTGAAATTATTTTTAAATAGTAGGTGTGGAATACATCGATTTTAAGCAACTAATAAAGACCCAAGGCAGAGATTGTCTTGATTCTTTTAAAGTTGAAGATATTACTCTAATAATCTAGGGTGATGTTAGTTCACTTAAATGAATTCATTTGAAAGTAAAATAAAAATGGCAAAGAAAAATACAGAAACAACAGTACAAGAAGTAGTTGATCCAAAGAAGTCAACTGTTGTATTGAATGGTGATAGTACAACCCCTACAAATACAGAAGTACCATCTAATGATGAGACATGTCCTCATGATAGTGCTAATTGTACTTGTGAATGGGGACATTGTCCTAAAGATACTTGTGAGAGATACTATCAGAATCCTGATGATGTTCCTACAAGTCAAGAATATGTATATCATCTAGATGAAAGTGGTGCACCAGTGAAAGACTTAAAGAAAGCTAATCCTAACTACAAGAAACCTGAGGAGAATCCATCTACACCAGTTACCCCAGTAGATCCAAAACCAAGTCCAGATCCAGCGCCAGTTCCTGATGGTGATTGTGACTTGTCTGGGGATGAACCATGGGCACATGATACATTGTTAGAAGATGATGACGAGCATACTGGACTAGAGAAAGAGCTTAGACTTCATTGTGGTGTGACTTATGATGTTGTGAAGCTTTGGTTAGATGAGCTCAAGGAAGCTGATGACAAAGATGCAGCAATAGAGAAGATTGCTTGGCATATTCCTACTGGTGGTCCTCAACAAATCAAAGTACATCACAAAGGAAAGATCATTGAAGCATTGAAAGCTTTGAAATAACTAACATAAGGTTTCTATTTAATTAATGAGTTTAATAATCAAAACAAAATAGAAATGTTTCCTGGATTTGTATCATTATACAAGAGAGATGACAAAAGTCATCTCTTCTTTTTCCCTGGAATTGATGACCAAGGAAAACCAATATACATGTCATTAGACATGACAAACATAGATAGTGACTATACATTCATCAAGAATTCTGATAAGTCTATAGATTACACATTCAACACAGAAGTAAGCAAAGTAACTGCAGACTTGATAAGTAGAAAAGATGGATTAAGTCACAGAATGACAATAAAGATATGATTTACAAAGAACATCAAGATCACCAATTCATATATGTGTTAGGCAATCCAATGAACCCTATAGGAGTGATGAATCGATTGATTGCTTGTGGAGGTGTTGCATTAGAAGACTTCAAGACTGTTGAGTTAGCTAATCCACATCATGTATTTTACATTGACTTTCATGACAACAACAAGATAGTGTACATGGAAGATGATACTATGCTTTGGGAGTCATTGAAGAGTATATGGAAAGAGCTTCCACCATTGAATGAGATAGAAAGTTTTCCAGAATCTTGGGAAGACGCAGTGGATAGTTTCTATGAAGCTAGTTCTTATGAGGATGATGACAATAGTGAATTGAAAGATGATTTGTATGAACTTGGCAAGATAGTCATATTGAGAGACATCTATCGTAGAGGATGGGTACCAAGCCATGATGGAACACCATTTTGGTATGTTGGTCTTCATAATGGTGAGTTAGATGTAAGAAAAGGAAATGCTTGGAATTCATTGTTGTCATTTGCATCAGAAGAGCAAGCTAACTTGTTCTTGCATACTTTTGAAAAATCTATAGAGAATGTAAAAGAATACATCTAAACATAATTTAAAACTATGAAATGGAACTGCTTGTGAAAGTGGTTCCATTTTTTTTTTTTTTTGAAAAATTTTTAATGGATTTTTGAAAAAATCCTTTTTTGTTCTATATTATGACTGTAAAAATTAGAACAATAACTTTTTAAAATTAAAATTATTATGACATATACAGAAGTTAAGAACCAGTTCACTACAATTGAGTCAATCAATACTCGTCTTGAGGAAATCTTTAAGATTTATGATGAGTATGATGTGAAAGCAAATGAAGTTAATGATAAGCATTTTGATCTTATCAAGAAGTTCATCTCAGATAACTTAGCTTCTGATTATGAACTTACTTCACTTACTTCAAGCTCTATGGAGTTGACTGTTCTAAATGAAACTTTTTATCATATTGACTTCTATTTTGGATATGACATCAAAGATTGGAACAATCCAAATGTGGAGTCTTGGAAGTTTGAGATGAACATTTCTTCTTGTGGAAACTTCTCTGTCAACAATACCGATGAGAAGTCTATTAAGGTGTTCAACTATTACAACACTATTGCTTCTATTCTTTCTAATGAAAAGTTTAGAATTGATCTTGAAAAGATTGTTAAGACTTATGTTGATGAGACAAGAGCCATGAGAAAGTCAATTCGAGAAATTCATTCAGAAGAGCAACAGCTTATTATATTGAAAAAGAATCTAGAGAAAGAAGAAAATTCAAAGAATTTCATTGAAGCTGCCAAGAATGCAAAAGACAATACAATGGTAGTGATAGTAAATAAAGGTGAACTAGATGCAAATGCAATTGGAACACATCGTGGAACTCCTATCACTATTGAAAGTCTTCCTGAACCAAATGTAAATTGGAAAGAACTTGACAAGAAATGCAAGTTAATGAACAAGATGAATTCAAGCAAGAAGTACATTGCTACACAGATCCGTTTCATCAAGTTCAACAAGTAGAAAATAAAGTCACGAGGATGGCGGATTATTTCCTAGGCATATAATTTATTATCCAAGTTATAATCCGCTCATTCTGTGATCCAGGCGCCATCCTGGGGACTCCTGATGTTAATCATTTAACCAATACAGATTATTTATAAGTTTGATAAGAAGAAAAGCAATAGTAAACTATAAAGTAAGTTACCAGACAACTAATGGTAATTGTAGTACTTACTCATCTACTAAGATGTTTTAGTTGCAATATGTATGGAAAAGTAGATGAATATGTTGTTCATGATTGGGAAAGCATATTGTCTAATCTAGAAAAAGAATCTATTGACAAAGATCAATATGATTATGATGATGAATACCCAGGTGTGGTATCAAGCATTTCAGTTGTTATAACAGGTTTCACTAAGTTAGATTATTGATAGCATGAAAAATGACATTTCAAACATTACTTATAATGAGAATGTAGCTGAGTTGAAGTCAGGCAAGAAGTTGAAGTACAGAATCTTGAAGGTCAAGAGACATGTACGGGTAAAAGATGTGAAAGGAAATCTTGCATGGCAAGATGTTGTCAAGTACATTGGACAAAAAATTGTTTCTACTGGGTGGTTCAGTAGGGCATGGGAAACTATCACATTCAAAGATGAGTATGGAGAAAAGACTTATTTTGATACACAGAATGAAATCATAGATTGGTTCAAGTATCTTGATGGTGATACTTATGAAGTTATGAAATTATACAGTAGTCATGTTAGTTAATTGAATAAGAAGATGGAATACAATATCAAAGGAAAATACAGTGAACTAACACCACTCTAAAGAGTGGTATCTTCAACCTTCGAAAGGGCTGAG
>ERZ808277.43-NODE-43-length-94409-cov-4.174004_pt1 | contig 94409 bp, 77 predicted proteins | sample MGYA00521240_ERZ808277 | MGnify/ENA primary metagenome ERZ808277 (study PRJEB31516, sample SAMN03275599) | gut metagenome | biome: mammalia-associated habitat; material: feces | host: Papio cynocephalus | place: Kenya | collected 2012-07-17 ... | reverse complement strand
CGCGCCTGGCAATGACAAAGTGCACTGTCATTATCGGGCTTGACCCGATAATCTCTATGCAGAGATTCCCGTGTCGGTGCACGGGAATGACAGCGGACGGACTGCAGAAATGACATAGGAGTGTAATGTGTTGTGTCATTATCGGGCATAGCCCCGGCAAGCGGATGGAAGTATGAGTAGGGGGGGGATTGCCCGGTCGCGCCTGGCAATGACAAAGTGCACTGTCATTATCGGGCTTGACCCGATAATCTATGTAGATTCCTGATTGAGTTTGCTTGGTAAACGTCGCAGCATCAAGTGCGGGAATGACAAGTGTACTAAAAAACAAAGCGGAGCTTTTGCGCTCCGCTTTGCTGTCAGTTTTTTACATTTTTAAAAGCTATTCGCCTTTTGCGGTCTTGTTTCTTCCGTTTACAGTCGCGTTCGCCTTTGCAATTTCAGCCTCGCACTTTGAGGCAAAGTCCTTGTAGTCCGCAAGAGGAGCAACCGCGCTAAGATACGGCACGAGCTTGTCGTTCAAGGCGGAAATCAGGCTCTTCTTTACCGAAGTCGCGCTTTCGCCCCTGTTCACGCTTGCATGGGTGTAGTCGTCGTTCGCCTTGTTGAAGCTGTCCTGCGCTGTCCGCAGTTCCGAAACAAGCTCGCCAACTCCGTCCAAAGCCGCAACGTCAGCCTTGAGAGATTCCGCTCCGAAGTCCTCAAGCATGCTTTCAATCAAAGAAGACTCCTCGGCAAAGTTTTTCTGCGTAATCTGCCTTCCGTATTTGCCGAAGACCGCAAGAAGATTCTGGGCAGAAGCCTTTTTAGCCGCGACAGGAATCGCAGCGTAGCCTGTAAGAGCGTCGCCCAAGTTCCGGATAATCTCGTCGCGCGCAATGTCCGCCTCGTCAAGAGTGCTTGAGACACGCTCGCTCTTGATTGCAGTGGTGATGTCCGCAGAAAGCTTTTCAGCTTCCGCCATAATAAGCGAAAGGTTTGCGTCCTTAGAAACGGCATTTTCCGCGGCACAAGAGTCCTTGTACAGACGCACAAGAACGTCAGAAAGCGTGTCCAATTCGGCTACACGCATATTAGAATTGATTTTTTTCATTTTGACTCCTTTAGAATATGAAAAAAATGGCTAAGAATTCGATTGGTCATTTTGAAAAGAAGCCAAAATGTACAATCCCGATAGTTTCCTCCGTTTCCTTATTGAATTGGAATTAAACTCTGTACATAAAAGATACAAGGAAAACGCCTGGACCGGCAACAAGCAGGCAGCCATTTTCCCAAAATTTTATAAGCCGAAAACAGCCTGGGCAGCGAATAAAAATTTTCGCACGACTAGAAAACGCGTTGGGCAAGGCATAAAGTTTTTCGAATGAGTAGAAATTGTGTCGGGAAGGTCGTTAAAGTTTCCGAACGAGCTGAAATTTCGTTGGGCGAGGCGAAAAAGTTTTCGAACGACTAGAAAGTGCGTTTGGAAGCACGTAAAGATTTTCGAACGGGCAGAAATTGCATTGGGCGAGACGAAAAAATTTTCGAACGAGCAGAAAGTGCGCCAGGCAGCGTGTAAAAGTTTTTGCGCCTGTAGAAATCCAGGGCGTCTCCGGCGCTATGCGCCGGCCGGCTGTTGCGCAGTTCGCTTGCGCTCTAAGTCCTCGGCGCGCGCATTGCGCGCCTGCGGTCTTTGTCGGCGCATTGCTGAAGCAATCCGCCGCCACTGCTCCATAGCCTGACGCTTCAATCACAGGAAGTGAAGATTGGACTTCGAGTTCAAATGTATTCGTAATCGGACGAGATCTGAAAATCGCCTCGTTCTACATGAGCGGCCGTCCTGTAACACGCGGGTTGACATCCAGGGGGGCGAAGCTTCCCATATTGCCGCGGCATCAACCCGACCAGCCCCTACGTCAGTTTTGGCTTCCGCCTTGTTCGCAACGCCAACTAGCGGTGGCTAGTTCTGTAAGGGGCTTTTATGTCATTTTCGGGCTTGACCCGAAAATCTAGATGCAGATATTACAATCATTTAGAGATTGTCGTATCAAGTACGACAATGACAGAAAAATTTAAAACTCGAAATTGAACCTAGTAATTTTGCGTTAGGGATTTTGCATACCTGCGGTATGCTGCGAGATTTTGCTGACGCAAAACTCGGGTATTTTACATGTGCGCTTATGCGCACGTCCTAACGCTAAAGCGTTAGGGATTGTAGGGGCGGCGAAGCCGTTCCGGAGCGTAGCGTAGGAATGAAGCGGCAGCGCAACCCCGAAAAGCCCGGCCCGAGCGGAGCGCCTGCACGGAGCGAGGGAAACGCCCAAATAAAAAAACGGCGGCTAATAAAAGCCACCGTTTTTTTGTTAAAACTGCTCTATTTTTTTGCGGCGTGGTAAACCGGATCTTTTATTTTTGTTTTTGGTCCGATTTTGTCAAAGCCGCAGAATGGAACAAGCGCAGGCGGAACTGTAATTGAGCCGTCTTCGTTCTGATAGTTTTCCATAATCGCGAGCATTGCCCGTCCTACCGCAATTGCCGTGCCGTTTAGCATGTGGACATATTTATTCTTGCCGTCGTCATCGTGGTATTTTACGTTCAGGCGGCGTGACTGGAAGTCTGTGCAGTTTGAAGTTGATGTAACTTCGCCGTAGTCGCCTTCCGGCTTTTCTTCTGTCGCGCGGCTTGGCATCCACGCTTCGAGATCCCATTTTCTGTAAGCAGGAGCGCCGAGGTCGCCTGTGCATGTGTCAACTACATGGAATGGAATTCCCAGACCTTCAAAAATTTCTTCTTCGATTAAGCGGAGCTTTTCGTGGAGCCTGTTTGAATCTTCTGGCAGACAGTAAACAAACATTTCGACTTTGTCAAACTGGTGGACTCTGTAAAGTCCTTTTGAGAACTGTCCTGCGGCTCCGGCTTCGCGTCTAAAGCAGTGGGAAAGTCCGCAGTAAAAGAGCGGAAGCGCAGATTTGTCTAAGATTTCTCCTGAATGGTAGCCTCCGAGGGTGATTTCTGCTGTCGCAACAAGACATGTTCCTTCGTCTTCGATTGCATAGACGTTTGATTCGTTTCCGCGCGGATTAAAGCCGATTCCTTTTAAAATTTCTTCTTTTGCGACATCTGGAGTAATGAATGTTGTAAAGCCGTGCTTGCGGAGAATGTTGAGAGCGTACATGATGAGAGCTTCTTCAAGAAATACAGCCTCGTTTTTGAGGTAATAGAATTTCGGACCGGAAACTTTTGTTCCGCGTTCAAAATCAATCAAATCGAGCTCTTCGCCAAGCTCTACATGGCTTTTTGGTTTGAATGTAAATTTGCGTGGAACTCCAACTTTCTTTACTTCGAGGTTTTCTGTGTCGAGCTTTCCGATTGGAGTGTCCGGATGGCACATGTTCGGAAGCTGTCTTGCGGCGTCTTCAAGCTTTGCCTCAACTTCTGCAAGCTCTTTTTCTGACTGAGAAACATCTTCCTTGATTTTTTTGCCTTCTTCAATGAATTTCTGGCGTGTCTCTGGATCAAGTTTCTGCTTCATGTTTGCGGCGTTTTCGTTTCTTTTCTGCTGCAATGACTGAAGTTTTGTCGTAAGAGCAGTGCGTTCGTCGTAAAGTTTTACAACGAGATCTGCGTCGGCAACCATATTGCGGTTTTTTATGTTTTCTTTTACTTCTGCAAGATGTTCTTTTACAAATTTCAAATCGAGCATTTGTATTTATCTCCCAATCTCTCTTAAAGTTTTTATTCTTTTATTCTATTCTTTTAACGTTTTTAAGGCAATTGCAGCGCTTTTTTGAATTTTTACTTTATTTCAAAAACGGCATCGACTGTAAAGCTGATTGTTGTTTTTCCGCCGGAAATTGGCGTTGAAACAAAAGAAGATGCGCTGTCTGCCGCTGCTGCTTCTGCTAAATTGGCGCGTTTTGCGTTGACCCTGTAAAATCCAAAATTGTTTGACTGCTCGTTTAACGAAATTACTTTTCCAAGAAAAGCGCCGCTTGTTGTTACGAGAAGATTTGCCGTATCGCGCGCATTTTGAACTGCAAGCGTGCGCGCCTGTTTTACAAAAGCTTCTTTGTCGCTTATTCCATATTGAAAAGACGAAAGCTGGTTTGCGCCGGCTTTTATTGCGGCGTCAATTACATTTCCAGCCATGGTTAAATCTTTTACAAAAATTTTGATTCGGTTTATGGCAACGTAATCTCCGTAAGTTACTTTGCCGTTCAAATAATTTGATTCCTGGTTGATTGTGTAATGTTCTGTGGAAACATCTTCCGGCAAAATTCCTAATGCTAAGACTGATTCATGGACTTTTGTCATTTTTTCTGCGTTTTCTTTTGCCGTATTTCCGACATCTTTTCCTCTTGTAATTACAGAAAGAATAATCGTCGCGTTGTCCGCTTCAACTTCTACAGAGCCTGTTCCGCTTACGCTCACTGTCCTGCGGTTGTTTTCCGTAGTTTTTATTGTGCATGATGTAAAAAAAACTGCGCCAAGCACTGCCAAAACCAATTTTGCATTTAAGATTTTTTTCATTTTATTAATCCTCCAATTTATTTAGCCTTAATTTCGAGTTTTATAATTTAATGTCATTATCGGGCTTGACCCGATAATCTATTGAAAATTTCCAACAGATTCCTGACCGAGTTTACTGCGTAAACATCGCAGTGTCGTAGCACGGGAATGACACTTAAATTACTGTTCTTATCAAAACTCGACATTTGGGCTATTTAATAAATATTTACATAATAGCGGTTCAAATAAATTTTCCGTCTGTTTGCTTTCTGCCAGAATGTGCTTGCAGGATAATTTTTTATAAGCGAATTATACGAATCAATTGCGCTTTTTATGTTTTTTACTTCGCTGTCAGCTTCCAAAATCTGTCCTTGAAGAAAAAGCGCCTCGTCTATGCGGGTATTTTGAGTGTCGAGATACTGCTGAACTTCTGAAAGCGCTTGAGCGTAAGATTTTTCTTCAAAATCTCTTTTTGCTTGTTCCAAAAGATTTTTTGTATCGATTTTTAAGGATTTTTTCTGTTCTGGCTTTGAAACTTCTTTTGAAACGTTGTTTGAAACGTCGTTTGAAACGTCGTTTGAAACGTCGTTTGAAAGTTCATTTTGCTTCAAGTTTGTTTCGTCTTGTGAAGAAAGTTTTTGCTCATTGTCAGAAGTTTTTTCTTCAGTATTTTTTATTTCGTCAGTTTTTTGAGTTTCTCCATTGCCTTCTGCTTTTTTTTCGAGGCGGACAGGCTTTTGCGGAACTGATTCTTCATAAGAAGGAGCCTTTGCCCTCTCATTCGGTTTTGCCGATTCTTCAAGAACTTTTATCTCCAGATAATCGTCAATGTATTCGCCTTTTAAAACGTCATTTTTGTAAAAATGAAGGACTGTTTCTCCGCTTTTTGTTGTGCGGAGCGTAAAAGTCGTGTTTTCTGTTCCTAGTTTTCGTCCAAAATATCTCAAAATCTGGTCTTTGCCTTCGTCTTCTCCCATGAAAATCCAGCCGCGTCCCGGATAAATTATGTCAACGTACTGGTTGTTTTTTGCGGTCATTGAGCGGCTCGGGGCTTTTTGAGAATCGTTTTCGGTCTGTTCTGCCTTTTCGGCCGGCTCTTCCTGAATTTCTTCAGAAAGCTCGTTTTTGTTCTCAGGTTTTTGTTCGTCTTGAGACAAGTTTTCCTGATTTTCCATAGAATTTTCGTTCAGTTCCAAATTTTCGTCTGTCTGAGGATTTTCTTCTTCGGAATTTTTTTCATTTTCTACTGCCTTTTGCTGAAGTTCTGGTTCGTCTTCGTTTTTTTCTGGAAAGTCTTGCGCTTTGTTTTCTTCGGTTCCGCTTGGTTCTGGATTTTGTTCATCTGTGGAAGACTTTATTTCTTCCTCCAAAGGTGAATCTTTTACTTCCGGCTCAACAAAGTCTTCATGAGTTTCTTCTGTTTCGTTCTCGCTTTCTGACAAAAGTTCGTCTTCATCGATTTTTTCAGAAAGCTGGTTTTCGTCATTTTCTGATTTGTTCTGCGTATTTTCTGAATCTTGCAAATTTTCTTCTAGGCTTTTTTCTGAAATTTCTTCATTTGCAGCAGGATTTTGAGAAATTTCTTTGTTTTCGGATGAGTTTTCTGGAATTTCTTCAGTTTTTTTGTCAGAAATCTGTTCTTCCTGCGTTAAATTTTCTTCGTTTTTTGGCGAAGAGGCACAAGAATTTAAAATATAAAGAGAAAAAACGGATGTAAATAAAAACAAAAAAGTTCTGGCTTTAGTTTTCATCAAGGCGCCGCTCCTGTAATTTCGTCAATAATTTTGTCGTTTGAATTTTCAAGCTCTTCAATGAGCTTTGAATCTGGTTTTGAGAAATATTTGCTTATTTCTTCGTCGCTCCAAGAATTTTCTGTTTTTCGCGACAAATAATAATCTTTTTCGATTTCCAGATATTCGGGCGTCATTGGCTCTGAAGTCAAGACATTTTCCGGTTTTTCGAAGGTTTTTGCCTTTGGTTTTCCTGATTGAATAAAAACTACTATTAGCGCAATTACAAAAAAAATCAAAAAAAATGCACTGATTCTTGCCAAAAGAGGTTTTTCGCGAATAAAATCACTTGTTTTTTCTTTTAATTCATCAAAATCAACCATTTTTACTTCTGTTTTTCTTCGGTTTTTTCCTGATTTTCCGATTTTTTGTCGTCAGAAGCAGCTTTTTCCGCCGACTTTTTTTCATCTTCGGCGATTTTTGCTGCCTTTGATTTCTTTGCGGCTTCTTTTGCTTCGGCACGGAATTTTTCAATTTCAGGATCGGTTATAGTTCCGTCCGGATTGTGAATTCGTTTTGCCGGACGCGGAGGAATGTAGACATTTTCTTCCGGAGGAACATCTTCTTCGATAAATTCTTTTTCCGATTCGTCTGGTTCAGCTGAAATTTCTTTGTCGAGACGCATTGTCATAACTTTAGAAACACCAGATTCCTGCATGGTTACACCGAGCATTGTGCTTGCGCCCATTACGGTTTTTTTGTTGTGCGTAATTACAATGTACTGCGAAAGTTTTGCAAAAGAACGCAGCGCGGTTACAAAGCTTGAAACGTTTTTGTCGTCGAGAGCGGCGTCAATTTCGTCAAGGAGACAGAACGGACTTGGCCTTACCTGATAAGTTGCAAAGAGGAGCGCGACTGCCGTCATAGTTTTTTCACCGCCGGAAAGAAGCGCAATGTTCTGGAGCTTTTTTCCAGGAGGTTCGGCGTAAATGTCGATTCCCGAAGTAAGCACATTTTGCGGATCTACAAGGCGAAGTTCTCCTCGTCCGCCGCCAAAAAGACGCCGGAACATATTGTGGAAATTTTTCTTGATTTTGTTGTAAGTGTCGAGGAACATTTCTGTCGACTTTGTCTTGATTTCCTCAGAAACACGGATTAAGTTTTCGAGCGATTTGTTTGTGTCATCGTAACTTGACTGCAATTTTTCGTAGCGTTCCTTTTGCTCTCCAAATTCTTCTGGCGCCATAAGGTTTACGCTTCCGAGCGCTTTTAATTCTTCGCGGGTTTTTGCAAGTTTTTCGCGCAAAACTGCCGAAGAAGTTGTTATTTTGTACATACGCTCTTCAAATTCCATAAGATCGCGGCTGTGAGTGTCGATAAAGTTCTGCTTTATGTTTCGTATGTCGTTGTCGCTTGTTACTAAGTCCATTGCCAGTTTTTCGTACTGGAATTGAATTTTTCTCTGTTCTTCCTGTTTTTTGTCGAGTTTGTTCTGAGTTCCGCTTACAGAAGAATTGCAGCGCACGATTTCGCTGTTGATTTCGCTCATTTCGTCGGCGCATTTTTGACCGCGGTGTTCAATCGCCGCAAGTTCGCTTTGAACATCGATAATCTGTTCGTTAAGTTCGTCGCGTCTTCTCTGTTCCTGTTCAAATTCTTCCTGATTTTGGCGAAGGTTGTTTTGCTCGCTTACGAGCGAGCGGCGCAAAATCTCAACATTCTGCTTGACTCCAAAAATTGCCTGAGCCATCGAAGCTTCGGTTACGCGCAGCTGGTTTAAGGTTTCGCGGTATTCGTTTATTTTTTTTACAAGCTCACTGTTTTCGCTTTTGTAAGAGGCAATTCTTTCGTTGATTTTTTCAATTTGCGAGTTTATGTCCAGGATTTTTGAATCGATTCCACGTTTTTTTGTGATAATTCCTTCCGGAGATGTAAAATCCTCGATAAAATCCGGCATCGCCTTTTCGTATTTAGAAACGGCTTCTTCAATGTTTACGCTGATTAATGAAATTTCCTCAAAAGCCTTGATTGCGTCCTGAATGAGCTTTTTGTTTTCGCTTTCTGAGTGGCCTGTAATCGATGCGTAGTCAGAAAAAATATTTTTCCGTCCTTCAGCAAAAATTTTGAGTTTTGCGAGGGAGTTTTCAACTTCTTCTTTTGCAGATTTTGCCGCATTGCTTGAATATCCCGAATCTTTTAATTTTGCATCGAGCTCTTTAACGATGTCTTCTGTTATTTCGCCCAATTGTTTTTGATAATCTGCAATTTGTCTGTTTAATTCTTCAATTTCGTCTGCGCTTTTTGCCGAAAGAGTGTCATTTTCCGTAATTTTTGCACTTGAAGAAGTTATATTTTGCGTAAAGGATTCGATGTTTTGCTTTACGCTGTCGAGCTGCCTGTTTTTTGAATGTAAATCGGCTTCGCGCTCGTCAATTTCTTCGTTAAAGGTGTCAATTTTTTCCTGAATCGAATTCTGCTTTACTTCAAGAATTCCGATTTTTTCTTTTATCTGGTTCGCTTGAAGATTGTATTCCTGCGCGCGCTGAAGCTTGTTTGTCTTTTCGGTCTGGACTTTAGCAAGCTCAACCTGCAGAAAATTCATTTTTGTCTGCAAGTCTTTGATTTTGTCGTTATTTTCAAAGAGAGCCGCCTGAATTTCTTCAATTTCTTTTTGGACGGCAGAGCGTTTTTCTTCGAGTTCTTTTTTTGTCGTTTCCTGGCGCGCTTTGTCCTGTGTAAATTCTTTAAGGCGCAAAAGCTGAAGGTCAAGTTCACAGTTAAAAATATCATCTTTAAATTTGCGGTACTTGATTGTTTTTTCGCTCTGAACTTTTAAAGTTTCGTAGCTGCGTTTGTTTTCGATCAGCGCGACTTCAATCTGGGCAAGATTTTGTCTTGTGCGTTCGAGTTCTCGTTCAGCTTCGGCGCATTCCGCTTTTGAACGGCTGATTCCGGCCGCTTCTTCAAAAAGATAGCGTCTGTCTTCCGGTTTTGACGAAAGAATCTGGTCAATTTTTCCCTGTTCCATAACGGAATAGGCTGCTTTTCCAACGCCTGTATCCATAAAAAGACGACGAATTTCTGTCGGACCGACTTGCCTGTTGTTAATATAATATTCGCTTTCGCCAGAGCGGTACAGCCGGCGCTTTAATGCAATCTCAGACTCTTCAAGAGGCAGAAGTCCGTTTTCGTTTGCAATTGTGAGCGTAACTTCCGCAATATTGAGAGGAGGGCGTGTTTCGGTTCCGTTAAAAATAACAGATTCCATTGTATCTGCACGGAGATTTTTTGCCTTGTTTTCTGCAAGAACCCATTTTACCGCATCGACAACATTGCTTTTTCCACAGCCGTTTGGCCCGAGCAAGGCGGTAATTCCATCTGCAAATTCAATATGAGTTCTGTCGGCAAAAGATTTAAAACCGAAAATATCCAGACATTTAAGAAACACTTTCTAAACTCCGCGAAAAATCAAATTTTGGTATCTTTCTATTATAGCAATAAAGGCAGCGTGTTTCAATTAAGGCGTTTTTTTTATTCCGGAGCACATTTTGTGTACCGCGGCCCGTCTTTCATGGTTTTATTCCTCCGCTTCGCTTTGGAACGGCTTTGCCGCCATTACAGCCGGGGCTAAAATTTTCCCTTCAGTAAAAAAATCGCTGTCCGCGCCCTTTATTCGCCTTTTTCTTCTATTTTGGAAGGAGAAACTAGTTTTCCTTTAAAAAGCATTTTTGGATAAACTTTTAGACCGAGTTTTTTTTCAAGCCGGGCAAATTGATTCATTTCGTATTCATCGCCGATTACAATGTTTATTCCTGTTTTTCCTGCGCGCGCTGTGCGTCCTGCCCTGTGTACAAAAAAATCTTCGTTTGAAGGCATGTCCATCTGTATTATGTGGCTTATTTCCGGAATATCAAGCCCGCGGCTTGCCAGGTCGCTTGTTACGAGAATTTTTATTTTTCCGCTTCTAAACCTGTCTATCATAGATTTTCTTGCGACTTTGTCGGTTTTTGCATGCAGCCCAAAACATTCGATTCCCTTAAAATTCAGTTTTGAGACAATGTTTTCCACCTGGTCGAGTTTTCCTGTAAAAACAAGGCATTTAGACGGTTTTTCAGCTAGAATAACTTTTCGGAGCGTGTCGATTTTGTCGCGCCGTTCTGAAAAAATCGCAAGATGCGTAATTCTTTTTCTTAAAACATCTTCCGGCGGCAAAAAAAGAGTTTCAACTTCGTGTTCTAAGCTTCCGTCGCTCTTTATTTTTGTTCCTGCAAGCAGTTTTTGTGTTGATTTTGTGATTGTTGCGCTTGCTGCAATCAACTGAACGTGTTTTTTTGGCGAATTTAAAAGGGCCATCGTAAAATCGCGAAGCTCAGGTGCAATAAGCCGGTCAACTTCGTCAAGCACAACTGCATCGAGGTTCTCAAGTTTTATTTTTTTCAGGTTAAAAAGTTCTAAAAGCCTTGCTGGTGTTCCTATTATTACGGCAGGTTTTTCTTTTAAATTTTCAACCTGTCTTTTTATCGGCGTACCTCCTATTAAAAGACATGTTTTTATTTCGCTTATGCTTTTAACCTGTGTTTTAATCTGACTTGCAAGCTCAAAAGTTGGAGCTACAACCATAATCTTTATATTTTTTTGTGGATTTTCCTCGGATTCAATTTTTGTCAAAAGAGGCAGGACGTAAGCGTATGTTTTTCCAGTTCCGGTTTCACTCTGAAAAAGCAGAGATTTTCCTTCTGAAATAACGGGAATCGCCTGAGACTGAACGGCTGTTGGTTCTGTAATTTGATTTTCTTCGAGTTTTTTTATCAAATTTTCTGAAATTTTCAATGAATTGAAGGTTGTTTTTTCTGACATACAAAAACTATAGCACGTAAAAAAAATGTTTGCTATAATCAAAGGAATATGAAAATCGGAATTGACAGTTTTGGCTGTGGACATGGAAAATCTGGAATTGGTTCTTATCTTTCTTCTTTATCATCCCAGCTAAGAAACTCTGCTGACTGCACGTTTGAGATTTTTGGCTCGGAAATTGACCGCTACACTTACGGTGCAGAAAACGGACTTTCCTATTCTTCTGTAAAGCTTCCAGACAGCCGTTTTTATGAAACATTGTGGCATTACGGCTGTTCAAATATTTTTGCAATGTATCACAAGTACGATGCAGTTTTGTATGCTGCCGGCGCGCGCTATATTCCTCTTTTTTGCACAGTTCCAGGAGTTGCCGTTGTTTATGATGTTCTTTCAGAGCTTTATGAAGACGAAATCCTAAAAAATCATACAAAAAGGATTCTCTTCGGCTTAAAAAATGTTTCAAAGGTTATTGCGGCGAGCCATTTTATCAGAAAAGACTTGATAAAACTTGGTGTTCCAGAAGAAAAAATAACTGTAATCTACAACGGAATCAACCATTCGGAATTTTATCCGCGGGAACTTTTTTCACCGTCCCGTTTGGACATTAAACCGTTTGCAATAAAAAGACCGTATTTTATTTATCCTTCGCAAATTTCTTCTTCTTCAAAAAAACATGTCGAGCTCATAAAGGCTTTTTCGCTTTTTAAAGAAAAAACACATTTGGAACATCGTCTAGTTTTGACCGGAAGCGAAGAAAAAGCTATTGAATCCGTAAAAAAAGCAATTTTGGAATCAAAATTTCACCAAGATATTTTTATTACAGGATTTTTTCCGCACGAAAGTTTTCCGCTTTTGTATTCTGCGAGCGAAGGTTGTATTTTCCCTTCGATAAATGAGGGGGTAGGTTTGCCTGTGCTTGAGGCTTTGGCCTCTGGAGTTCCTGTAGCCTGTTCAACTGGCGGTTCTTTGCCAGAAATTGCTGGAGACAATGCGGTTTATTTTGACAGCGACAATATCGAGCAGATGGCAGATGCAATCGAAAAAATTGCATTGGAATCAAATTTGCGTAAAAAATTAAAAGAAGGCGGACTTGAATGGACAAAACGTTTTAGCTGGGACAAAACCGCCGAAAAAACAATTGACGTTCTAAAAAGCGTCTGTAAAAAATAAATTCAAAAATTGCAATTGCTAAAAAAAGACCGCCCGTTTGGACAGTCTTTTGCTTTTTTTGAGATTATTCTTCAACCGCAACACCGTGGTGTTTTTTCTGGAAGCGTTTGAGCATTGCTACTCCGTTGCGCTTTCCGTTGTAAACATATCCGCCGTCCCAGTATTCGAGGGCAGCAAAGAGCGCATTGCCGCCGTCCTGGTCATCTGATTTTTTTGTACGGAAAGAAACGTATTTTGCAAGTTCTTCAAAGTTATGTGTCTGAAGACATTCAATACGTTTTTTGTTGAATTCGTTCCATTTTTCGAGATCCTTAAAGCCTTCGCCTTCGTCTTTTACAATAAGATGTGCGTGTGTCGGGCTGAATGAGTACCATACGCGTACTTTTTTGTTGATGTCGCAGTTGTTACCGTGCTTTACCGCATTTTTAATAACTTCAGAAATTTGCTGTTCAAGGAGATTGATTTCCTTGATTTCGAGTGGAGCCGACTGAACGATTAAAAGCGTAAAGTAGCGAATCTGGCGAAAATCTGACGGAAATTCTTTATATAGCATGTTTGTTGTATCAAACAACGGGTCGTTGTCATCTGAACGCAATAGTTTGTACTGATTTTCCATTTTTTACTCCGTTTTAATCTTGTTTTTTTGTTTATTCGTTTACCATAAGAAGCGCTTCTTCGATGCTGTTTGCAATAGGGAAGTAGCCCATAAGTTTTGTGAGTTCAATAACTTTTTTTACTGAACCATGAATATTAGAGATGGCAAGCTTGAGATTCATCTTTTTGATTGTTGAACAGATGTAAATCAACGCGCCAATTCCTGACGAGTCGATGTAGTCAACCTGTTCAAGGTTTATGATGAAACTTTTTACATTCTTTTCAAGCATTTTCATGACTAATTCTTTTAATTTATAAGAATTGTAAAGATCCATTTCTCCATTTACGTCAATGATATAAACTTCACCATTTTTCCGAATCTTCAGTTCCATAAGAAAAACTCCTTTTTTATTCTACTGAATTTTAACTGCCAGCAATGTTTGATCGTCGTGTAATAATTCCGAACCGACAAACTTTTTCATATCTGCCTTTACCAGATCTGCTATTTGCTTGCCTGATGACTTGCTGTTTGTTTTTACAATATTTAAAAGACGGTTGAGCGAATACTGTTTGCCGGAAGCATCCAAGGCTTCTACCAAACCGTCAGTATATGTAATTATAATATCACCTGGCGAAACTGTAAACTGAATATCTTTGTAAGATGTTGTTTTTTCAACGCCTAGAGGTTCGGAAGCGAGGGATTTTCGCTCAACTGTCTGTTTTTGGGCATTATAAAGGAATACAGGAGTTGTTCCTGCCGAAGAAAACTGAACTGTTTTTTTTGCGGCATTGTAGTTTATGAGGGCAACAGAAGCAAAGTGCTCAAAATTTATTTCACCGCAAATTTCCCGGTTTGCAAGGCTTAAAATTGTTCCGGCAGGCTGAGGAGTGTTTACAAGAAGGCGAATCATTGAGCGGAGCATTGACATAACAAGGAAAGAATTTGTCCCTTTTCCAGCTACATCCATAAGAATAATAGATGTGCGGTCTTGACGTACAGGAAGAACGTCAAAAGTATCTGAACATACGCCTTCTGTGTGCATTGTAAAAGAACCGAAAGAGATTCCTTGCAAAGGCGGAAGTTTTTTTGGAAGAAGAATATTCTGCAAGTTTTCTGCAATTTTGCTTTCTTTTGAGATTTCGTTTTTTTCGTTGTAAACCTGAAAACTAATTGTTGTTTTTAATGCTGATTCTGCAAATCCTGCAAGCGTAAGCGCCCAGTCAAATTCTTTCTGGGTAAATTCTTTGCCTGGATTTTTGGAAAGAGCGATAAGTCCAATTACAATACCGCGACCTCTCAAACGGATTGGAATAAAGATAAAACTTCCGAGTTTTAAGAAATCTTCAGGACCGTTTTCTGTAATGCGAGGATCGCTTTTTGGAGAGTTGATGATTTCAGCTTTTCCAGAAGATGCGATTTCTCCAAAGATATTGTCGCGGAGAGCGAATGTTGCAAATTTAAAACTTGTTGAAACACGAAGTTCTTTGTGAGGAAGTTCCGCTGGAAGCTTGTATGGCGGCGGAAAAACGCCCAAAAATGATTTTACGTTGATAGAATCTTCAAAATCGTCAACCATAAGAACTGCGCCACCGTCAGCGTTTGTAATTTCCATACAGGTTTTGTTTATCGAGTCCAAAAGATTCTGCATTCCTTCTTTGCTTCCGAAAGAATCCGAAGCGAGAATTACAAAAGAACGTCCTTTTTCGATAAGGTTTACTTCGTCAGGTTTTATGTCTTCGACTATGATTTCCGGTTTTTTGATTTCTTCTTCATCAACAGGTTGTTCTGAGACTTCTTCTTTTGGTTTGCCGAATGCGAGCATTACGAGATAAGGAATTAAAACCGCTGTTGCAAGAATCAGTAAAAATACAAAATTTGAAATTCCAGGATTAAAAATCGTATAAATGCAGTCGAAAATCAGTATAAGCACCGACAAAAAAGAAAGATAGCTTACTTTTGCTGTTTTTCGTGTTTTTATTACTGCCAAAAAGATAAAAAGAATTGTTGCCAGAATGGCTGTTCCTAAAAGGGGAAGGTAGGCAATTGCATCTGAGTTGAACAATTTAGGCTCTCCATTTTTGTTATGTTTTTATAAAGAATTGTAATGCTGCTATTTTTTCCCGTCAAGATAAAGATTTTGCCGAAAACGTTAAAAATGCAGTTTTTTATGGATAAATTTTTTAAAGCTGCTCTTTTTCGATTTTCTTTTTTAATAGAATTTTTTTTATTTTGTTTAAAAGCCTGCGCCAAAAACTTTTTCCGAATTTTGAAGTGTAGGCGGTTGCCGCATCGTCAATTGTAAAATCGTTGCCGAATTTTGTTTTGATTTCGTCCCAGTATTTAATTATATAAACGTACATGTCGCTTTTTGTGCGGCCCTTAAAATATTTTAAGATGTGATGTCTGTCGATTACGCGGATGACAGGAAGATAGACCGTTCTAAACCATGAAAGAATTGCCTGATCCATTCCGATTTCTTCTGTTTTGTTCATGTTGATGTAATATTTATGTGTCAAAATATGGTTGTAGATTACGTCGTATTGTCCTGGAACTGAAAAATCTAAAACCCAATAATCCGTAATATCGCCAAATCCAGTTTCAGAATAAAAAACTCTTTTTTCGTAGCTTATTACCTGCTTTGTAATTTTTTGAAGAGAATCTTTCGGGTTAAGGTGAATTTCGCTTTGAAGGCTTACAACTTCCGCGTCGATAAATTCAACCCCTTTTGCCTTTGCTACTGACACCCGGTGGTTGCCGTCGCGCACAAAATAAAGACCTCCGAGTTCATAAAGTGTGATTGGCGGAAGGTTTATGTCTTTTATGTGCGCCATGTCTATGTGTTCCCAACGGGTTTTTAAGTGCATTTTTTTTGGAAAAAAACGGTTGTCAAAATCCTGATACCGGGATTCGCTTCCTACTATGAGCTTTACAGGAACTGTTTTCATGCCAAGATAAGTTTCGTTTACTGGTTTGAGCATTTTTTTTATGTCGGAAAATGAAATCAGCGTGGTTTCTTCCGGATTTAAAAAATGCTGTATTTCGTTAAAGAGAGCTTTATTTCTTGCTTTTGCAAAATCTTCGCTTGTTTCTGAAGAAAGAAGGTTTTCAGACATTAGATTCTCCTATTGTATTTTCTGGGGAAGCAAAAAGATTCAAAACTATGTGGCTGTACGCATTTATTACAATGGTTTCTGTTTTTCCTTTGTTTTTTACAGTGGTAATTCGCTGGTCGTTTGCGTCGTAAAGGTGAATATGTCCGTGAATTAAATACGAAGGAGAAAATCTTCTTATAAACCAGTTAAAACATTCAAACCCGCGGTGGCAAGGATCTTCTTTATCGTGAATATGGCGCGGAGAAGCGTGTGTTAAAAAAATGTCTAGATATTTACCGTAACGGATTTTGTTCCATAAAAGGCCTGGAACCATTTTTAAAAGTGCGATTTTCATCTGCCGTTCTGTGTACTGGTTTAAGCCGTTGTTGTAGCGCATTGAGCCGGAAACTCCGGAAATGAGCAGCGGCCGGATTTTGTGCGTTTTTGAATCTTCTATAAGAAGATGTTTGTCGCGCAAATTTTTAAAACCTGCATAAGTTGCTCCAAAACAGCCTTTCATGTCGAGAATGCTTATTTCCTGGCGAAGTGTCGGATGCGCTCCTTTGTGGGCTTTTTTTTGTTTGTGATAATATCTGAATTCGGTAAGGTTGTGGTTTCCGAAGATAAAAAAAGCCGGTTTGTTGAGGGTTGAAACTATAAAATCAATGTAGTCAGAAGGCAAATCGCCTGCGCACAGAATTGCATCGACAGAAGCAAAACGTTCTTTTGCGAGAGAACTGTAAACGAGAGGGTCAATCTGATCAGAAACGCAGAGTATTTTCATGAAACTAAATGCCGGCTTTTGAAAGAATGTTTTCGAGTTTTTCTTTGCCGATTAGTTCAATCGGGCGGTTTTCTGCGAACCCTGTTGCCGAGCTTGTAAAGCCGGAAGAAGTGCAGACTATTGTTTTTGAACAGTTTACAGCCTTTGACTGATCGAGAAATTTTCTGATTACAGAATCTTCGATTGCGTCGGTATCGCGGCTAAAAATAAGAAGATAAAGCTGCTTGCGGACGTTCATCCAGTCGTCAGCCTTTTGTTCTGTGCATGTCATTACACAGCCCCACTTTTTGGATTCGACTTTTTGAACAGCCATTGAAAAACCTGCCATTGCCGCTTTTTTGCAGATTTCGATAAATTCTTCCTGAGAGCAGGTTAAATATTCTTTCATTGCATCGTTTGACTGCAAATCCTTGTATTCTGAAAGTTTTGCAGAAACGTCGCGGAATGAATGATTGTGCTTATAGATAATCTGCCACTGCTCGATTGCTTTGTCGATGTCGCGGTTGCGCTCATAGCAGGAAGCAAGAAAGTATCTTGAATATAGTGTTTCTTGAGAACTTTCGTCCTTAGAAGCCTTTACTGCGCGGTCGAATTCGGAAAGCGCGTTGTCTAAAGAATTTGCCATCATATAGCACGAGCCGCGCTCCAAAAGAGCACGCTGGCGATATTCAGGGTCGCGGAGCGCTTTCTCAAACGCGTTTACGGCTCCTGGATAGTCTTTGTTTTCTTTTAAGATTTTTCCGAGATAGTAGTATGAAGAATAAGTTTCCGGGCTAAGGCTGATTGCAAGGTCGATTTCTTTTTTTGCTTCTGCAAACTGTTTTGAGCGGAAAAGCAAAAGTCCCATTGCAGCGTGAGCCTTTACGTGCCGTCGGTTGAACTGAATTGCCTTCTGGTAAAAACCGAGAGCCATGTCTGCGCGGTTTTTTTGTTCGTAGATTTTTCCGCAGTTGTAATAATTTTCTGCGTTTGAAGGATCAATTTTTGTAAGAAGCAAAAATTCTTTTAAGGCTTCTTCCGGCTGGTTGAATTTTAAATAAAGCTGTGAAAGCTGTTTGCGGAAATCTTTTTCTGGAATTTTCGAATCGAAAATTGCATTTTGTGCAACGAATTTGTACTCCATTAAGGCGAGCTCGTTTTTTTTGTCCGCAAGATACGCTCTTCCAAGATAGTAATGTGTTAAATAATCGCGAGGATCTTTTGCAAGCATTGCTTTTGCGATTTTTTCCGCGGCGGAATACTTTCCGTTTTTTATGAGTTTTTTAATTGAATCGAGTTTTTTTGGCTGCACGAGGGATTTTATTACGGCAACTGCAAGAAATGTTACACCTACAAGAAGTATTGCAATTATTACAAGCTGAATCGGATTATCCATGTTTCTTAGGCTCCATAAAAATGTATACTTTTGTTTTTTCTAAAAGAACAGAATAAACTTTTGGCGTGGATATGTCAAACTTGGAAAATCGCAATATAAAAATGCTTACGCCGGATGCGGAGGGCGCAAGTTGCCGAAGGCAATGAAGCGAAAGCGGAACCCAAAGCAGCCGGTTTTTGCGTTTTTTTTGTTTTGCTGACAAAAAAACTGGGCTTTTAAAGTTTGTTGGCGTCCGTCTTAATCGCTTAATCTATAGAAAATTTAAGCCGATATTGTTGATATGAAAAAAAATTTTTGTTTGATTTTGATTTGTTTTTGTCCTTTTTTTGTTTTTTCCCAGGCGAAGAAAAATCTTGCCGCAAAAAAAAATGCGGCTTCTAAAAATGCGAAGGAATCTGTTAAAAAAGAAGAAATTGTTACGGTTTTTAACGAGGATTATGAAACAGGCGAAAAACTTTTTGGATTGAACAAGCCTGCGGAAGCGATTCCGTATTTTGAAAAATGTGTTGAGCTTGAAAATATAAACCCGAATGTTTGGATTCATTTGGGAGTTGCGTATTATCAGACCGGAGATTTTACCCGTTCTCTTGCATGCTGCGCGCGCGGTTTGACAAAGGAAAATACCGACCACAAAATTCTTGCCTACAATGCTGGAAATTCTGCATACGCGCTTACAAATTATGCAAGGGCCGATGCTTGTTATGCGATTGCGATCCGCGAAGATGAAAATTTTGGGCCTGCATATTTGAATAGGGCGAATGCGCAGTTAAAGCAGGATCATCTGCAGGACGCAAAACAAAATTACGAAAAATATCTTGAGCTTGAGCCGGAATCTAGCCAAAGGCCGGAGATTGAAAGGCTGATTTCTCTTCTTGGTGAAGAAATCGAAAGGCGTGCAAAAGAAAAGCCAGAGCTTATCGACCTTGATTTTGCGAATGTAAAAAATGATGAAGTTATTGTTGAACAGAAAGAAAAGGTGAATTATGAGATTCCTGAAGAAAAAGTTGAGGATGACGAAAAAAACGAAGAGCTTGTCCGTTCTGAAATTGTAAAGGCGCCTCCGCTTCCGCAAAAAGAAGATGAGCTTGTCGAAAACGAAACAGAAGCGGAAGAACCGTTGAAAGTTGTGCCGGAAGATGAGCCTGTTGAAATTGCGTTTGGCGGAGAAGAGCCGGTTGTGGAAGCGGTTGAAAAGAGCGTTGCGACGGCTCCTGTTCTTGTTCCGGAAAAGGCGGAACTTGAAAATAATGAAGAAGCTGCTGCTGTTCAGGATGAAAAAAAGGAATTCTTTGGTCAGGAAAATCTTGCGGACGCAGTTTACAGCCTTCCTGCTGGTGTTGTAGCTCTAAAGGCTTTAAATGCAAGTTTTTCTCCTAACAGTCCTAATTCAAGGCAGCAGAAGCAGATTTTTAATGTCAGCGCGACCGACAGAAATAAAATCGAAACTTATGTTCTTGAAATTACAGATGAATACGGAAATACCGTAAAGACTATAAAAGGCAAAAAACTTCCTGACAGAATTGAATGGGATGGAAAAACGGACTCTGGCCGGTTGGCAGACGGAAGGTTTTCTGCAAAAATTTCTGTCAATTACAGGAATAATGGAAGCGTAGACGCGGAAGGAAATTCGTTCAGCTGCTTTAGCAATGTTCCTCAGATTACTCTTGTTCCTGAAAGCGACAGTTTTTCTCCAGATGGCGACGGAATTGACGATAAGCTCAGCTTTAAAGTTTCGTCTGAAAGCGAAGCGCTTGTAAAAGACTGGAAATTTGAAGTTAAGATGAATAACCGCACAATTTACTCGAAGAGCGGAACTGGAACTCCTCCGGAAAATATAGAATGGGACGGGAAAACTAATTCGGGCGAAACTGTGAAAGACGGAAACAGTTTGAGTTACAAAATGTCTGTGACGGACGCGCTCGGAGTTTCTGCCCAGGACAGCGGAAAAGTTGAGGTCACAAAGAGCAAAAAAGATCCTGTCGTCGCAAAAAACGTTGAAATAAGCGAAAACCCTGACGGCACTGTAAATATTGCGATTCCGACTCTGTCTTTTAAAATCAACAGTTCGGAGCTTGTAAATACTGAGCAGAATTCACAGACACTCAAAAAAGTTTACGATATTTTGGTTGATGAAAAATACGAAGAATACAGGGTAACTATTACGGGCTATGTAAATCCTGATGGAGAAGAGTGGACGACAGAAGAGCAGATTCTCGCCCTTAACCGCGCAAAATCTGTCGAAAACAGGCTTAAAGGACTTGGCGTTCCTGAAAACAGGATGGAAGCCAGATGCGGAGAAGGAAAGTCTGCGAATAAAGAATACAACCGCCGCGTTGAGTTTAAGTTAAGAAAATAAAACGGACGATATTTTTATTGCCATCAAAGGCTCATCTAGTTCTTCTTACTCTGGCAAAAAGCTGTTCCTTTGTGAGCGTTGTCCAGACTGGACGTCCATGAGGACAGTGCGGGTCTGGAAGTTTTAGGGCTTGTTTTGCAAGTTCTTCGGCTGCCGCTCTGTCCAAAACATATCCGTCTTTGACTGCGGCCTTGCAGGCTGTCATTGCGGCGACAGAGTATATTATGTCTTCTGGCTTTACGAGCTTGTCGAGAAGCGCGCTCTGAAGATCCTTTTGCGTGCCTTTCCATCTTGCCGGAACTTCCGAAAATTCAAAAACTCCTTCGCCTGCTTTTTTTCCTGTAAAACCTGCATTTTTTAGAAATGGAAGCGCGGCTTCAAGATATTTTTCTTCGGACTCGTCCTCTGTCGTTATTTTGTAAGGAATTAAAAGAGACTGTGTTTCTTTTTTTTCCGAAAGAAGCTTGTTAAAAATTATCCGTTCGTGGGCGGCATGCTGGTCGATAAAATAAATTGTGTCCTGAACTTGAGCTATGAGAAAGCAGTTTAGAACGGTTCCGATGTAGCAAAAACCGTCTGAGTCTGGCTTTGTGAACTGCGGAAATTCTGTCTTTTCGTAAAGTTTTGAGATCGATTTTTCGGAAATATGGTCATTTTTGTAAGAGTGGTTTTCGTAAAGCGTTTTTTGTGTTGTCTGAGTGCTGTCGTAATTAAAAAATCTTGAACGCAGGTCGCCGCCTTTTTTTTGAGAATTTGTTGAGATTTCAGAATTTTCGTTTTTTTCTTGAAGTTTTGAATTTTCTGAAAGAGCGAGAGTTGCAAGCGATGAGAAAAATTGTGTTTCGGAATTTTCATTCGTTTTTGACTGGTTTTTCAAAATTTTTATTGAAGGTAAGGTTTCTCCAAAATCGAATCCCGGAACATTGTTCTGTTCTTCGTTGTCCTTGTCTTCAAAAATCTGGGAATTCTTGATTCCGTATGAGCGGAAATATTCTTTTACGGTTGAACTTACTCCGTGGTGAAGTGCTGAACTGTCTCTAAATCGAACTTCTTTTTTTGCTGGATGAATGTTAAAGTCCACGGTCGAAGGATCAACTTCCGCAAAAAGAGCTGCCACCGGATGTGTTCCGTTCGGAAAAAATCCCTGGCATCCGTATTCAATCGCCTGCAAAAGTGAAAATTCCTGAACGCGCCTTCCGTTTATGTAGATAAAAATTTGCCTGCGGTCGCTTCTGTAAACCGTTGGTTCGCCGATTACAAGTTTGAAATTCCATTCATTTCCGCCGCAAGCCTTTAATTCTGCAAAATTCTCGGTTGATTCGTTCAATTCAAGGGCGGAAACAAATCTTTCTGTCAAAGTAACGTCTTTTGGCAAGTCAAGCCTTAGCGAATTGTCTGTTGTAAGGCGGAATGCGATGTCTGGGCGCGGAAGCGCTTTTTCGACAAAAGTTTCGCGGCACAGCATATTTTCGGATGCAGGACGTTTTAAAAATCTTCTGCGGGCAGGATAATTTTCAAAAAGACCTTCGCTCATTACGATTGTTCCTTCTCCGTTTTGTACAAGAGGAATCTGTTCGAGCAGATGGTCTTCTAAAATGCTTGCCTTCATCCTCCAGTTTCCCGAAGAAATCGAAAGCCTGCTTACTGCGGCGATTGAAGCCAAAGCTTCGCCTCTAAAACCGAGAGTTGTTATGTTGTTCAAGTCGGCAGTGTCTACGATTTTGCTCGTTGCGTGCGGACGGGCACAGGCTGATAAATCCTCTTTTGTCATGCCAGAACCGTTGTCAGAAATTCTTATTTTTTCAATCCCGCCACCGGAAATTTCTACGGAAATTGAATCTGCTCCGCTGTCTACGGCATTGTCCATAAGTTCGCGGACAATGGCGTTTGGACGGTCGATTACTTCTCCTGCGGCAATTTTTCTTGCAACATCGGCACTCAGTTGTCTTACAGCTCTGCGCACTTTTTTGTCCTGCGGCATTTTACTGTCTTAACCCCTGTACTGGCGCTCCTGCCGTGCCATTTTCTGCATCAGCGGCCGAAAAAAGATCCATTTGCGGCGGAATTTCTGTTCCTGTCGGATTTTTTTCTGCTTTTACAGGCTGGTTGGTCAAAATCTGGATTTTTCCTTCGATTTTGTCGAGATCGGCTTCGAGGGATTTTGCAAGTTTTATTCCTTCTTCAAAATCTTTAAGCGCGTCTTCGAGCGAAATATCCGTGCGTTTTATGTCGTTTGTGAGTGATTCAAGTTTTGCAAGGTTTTCTTCAAAAGTCATTTTTCCTTCTCCTCGTATTTTTTTTAGTCTACAGTTGCGAGAATTTTTCCTTCTGCCGGGTAGATTTCGATTTTTTCTCCGTTTTTTACGTCGGTCTGACTGCGTATAATTTTTCCGTCTGCGGTTTTTACCATTGAGTATCCTCTGGCAAGAATCGTTTTTGGGCTCGCTCCTTCCAGAATTTGAACTGATTCACGTAAAAACTGCCGGAAATTTTTAATTTTTTCGTCAAAATTTGTTTGCAGCGCATTTTTTGCATTTTCAAGCCGCATAAGATAAGGCTGTTCAATCGTCCTGAACCGCATTTCCATCGAATCTGGATTGAATGACTTTATCAAAAGCTTCATTTTTTCGACTTTTGCATTTATCAGGCTTAGCATTTCGTTTTGATAGCCATTTAAATCGTTTTTTATGTCAATCAGCTGGGGAACTGCAATTTCTGCCGCGGCCGAAGGCGTCGGAGCGCGACAGTCAGCGGCATAATCGCAAAGTGCCCAGTCAATTTCGTGTCCGACTGCGCTTATTACAGGAATTTCGCTTTTGGCAACTGCGCGAACCACAGATTCTTCGCTAAAAGGAAGCAAGTCTTCTATTGAACCGCCTCCACGACCGACAATAAGCGTATCTACCATTTTAAAATCGTTCGCAGCTTGAATTTGCCGTACAATCGAAGGCGCTGCATCGTTTCCTTGGACAACAGCCGGAAAAACAATTACTTCTACAGCCGGATTTCTGCGTTTTGTAATCTGTAAAATGTCTCTCAGAGCGGCGCCGGTCGGACTTGTTATAACGCCGATTTTTTTTGGAAAAAAAGGAATTCTTTTTTTTCTGTCGGAATTGAAAAGACCTTCTGCCGCCAGGCGCATTTTTCGTTCCTCAAGAATTTGCAGTATATTTCCTTCTCCTGCAATTTCCATTTTAGAAATAATAATCTGGTAATTTCCTCTCGGAGCGTAAACCGAAATTGAACCTGTGCAGCGGACTTTTATTCCGTCTTTTGGCACAAATTTCAGGCCAGAAGTTTTTCCCCGGAACATAACTGCGCTTATTTGAGAATTTTCATCTTTTAATGTAAAATACAGATGTCCGCTTGAATTTGGTCTGTAACCGGAAATTTCTCCTTCAAGGCTTATGTTTACAAAAGAAGATTCCAGCAATTCCTTGATAACCGAAGTTAAACTGGTTACTGAAAAAACTGTATCTGATGGAAAAAGTTGTGTTGCCATAATTTTTTCCAATTTTATACAATCAGTTTATCTTGTTCAATCGAAAAACCGATAAATATAAAATGAAAAAACTTGTAATTCTTTTTGCCGGAGAAAAGCCTGGCTTTAGATATGAAAAAAAATTTGATTCTCTCTGTGCCTTTGAAAAAACTCTTGAATGGGCTTTTTCCGTTGAAAATTCGATAAAAACCGTAATTTTTACAAATAAAGAGAATTTTCCGTTTATAAGCGAATGTCTTCCTCAAAAAAAAGAGATTTTGCTTGTTCAGCACGAAGACTGGACGAATGCGCTTGTCGCAAAGGAAATTGCTTCTCAGTGCGCGCAAAATTCTGCTGATTTTGCAGTTTTTGCCTGGGCGGATTCTCCGTTTTTAAATAAAGAGCTTACAGATGAGCTCGCATTTTCCCATGTTCAGTACAAGGCTGAATATACTTTTGCCGACGGTTTTGCAAGTGGCTTTGCCCCGGAAATTATTGACAGGGGAGCGGCCGCGATAATTGCAAGTCTTGCGGAAAATTTTCAAAAATCAATTGGAGAAAAGCCTGCTTCCCGCGATGCGCTTTTTTCCATTATAAGTTCGGATATAAATTCTTTTGAAATAGAAACTGTTATTTCAGATAAAGATTATCGGATGCTGCGTTATAACTTTGAATGTTCTTCAAAATCTGGTTTTACTTCTTGTGTCCGTCTTTTTGAAGAAGCAAAAATGCAAAAAAAAGATTTTTTGACGCCAGATTTTAATGTTTACGAAATTTCTGATTTGGCAGAAAAAATGCCAGGAATCCAGCAGACATTGCCTGCTTATTACAATATTCAGATTTCAAATTCTTATAATACAAAAAGCCTTTACTGTCCTTACGGAAAACTTTTTTCTGACAAAAAAATGCCTTTTATGCAGCTAGATGAATTTAAAATTCTCGTAAAAAAAATTGCAGATTTTTCGGTTCAGGCAACAGTCGGACTTTCGCTTTTTGGCGAGCCGGTTTTAAATCCAGATTTTGTTGATTTTGCGCTTGAAGTTTTAAAATATCCTGAATTAAAGCTTTTTATCGAAACTGACGGACTTTGCCTTTCTGAAGAGCAGGCAAAAAAAATTGCAGAAGCTTCAAAAAATTCTTGCCGCATTGACTTTGCGGTTCAGCTTGACAGCGTTGATGAAAAAATGTACGAAAAAATGAATGGAATCTCGGGCTCAAATTTTCAAAAAGCCTTAAAAACTGTTTCAATGCTTTCTCAATTTTTTCCATCGCACGTTTATCCGCAGTTTACAAGAATGAATGAAAACGAAGAGCAGCTTGAAAGTTTTTATCGTTTTTGGAAAGAAAAAACTTCTCCTTCTGGCGGACAATTTGTGATTTTGAAATACGACAGCTGCGCGGGACTTTTGAGCGATGAAAAACCCGCAGACCTTTCTCCTCTAGAACGGAACGTTTGCTGGCATTTGAGGCGCGATATGAATATTCTTTCAGACGGAAGCGTTCCTTTGTGCAGATCAAGAATTTCGGAAATTGCCGGAAATGCAATTGGAGAGCCTTTTGAAAAAATTTGGGATTCAGTTCAGAAAGAAGTTTTGAACCACATGAATAAAAATTATTGCGAAAAATGCCGAGCCTGCGATGAATACTATACCTTTAATTTTTAACGAACGACAGATAAACCGAGCTGTGCTTGGAGGAAAAGATTCTCCTTCCGAAATAAAACTTCCGGCCGGGCTTTTGCTTTTAAATGGAAAAGGAAGCCAGTTTCGTTCTGCCATTTTGGAAAAACTGATAAAAATGGGTTTTGAGCAGATTGTTTCGGTCGAAAAAAATCATGAAAATTACAATATAAATGAACTTTCGCGCAAATTTCCGTCAGTAAAATTTGTAATTCCTTTGGAAAACGTAAACGAAGGCGAACTTATAAATATCGGAATGTCGGAATTTTCGTGCGAAAATGTTTTGGTTTTTCGCGACAATTTAAAAATCGAAGGCGAATTGATTTCTTCACGTGTTCTTGAAAAAATTGAGGACTTAAAGATTTTATGCGCCAGTCCACGGCTCACTTGCGGTTCAATTACAAATTTTCCTTTGATTTTTTCACCGACTGTAAAAGGTTCAACTTTTGATGTTTTTGCCTCATCTTCGATTTCTGACGGTTTAAAAACGCTTTATCCGCTTGATAACATCGGTATTTATAATAGAAAAAAATTTATTGAGCTCGGTGGTTTTGATTACACAATAAATTCTCTGCACTGGCAGACTCTGGACTTTTTTATGCGCGCCTGGCTTTGGGGCGAAAAAGTCTTAATTTCAACTTTGTACAGTTTTTCTTATGAAGATGATTTTCCTGTTGAAAATTTGACTGCGAACTTGTCCTACGGACGGTTTTTCTTAAAAAATTTGCTTCCGCGTTTTGACGAAGATCACGGAGTTATTCCAAAATCTTCATTTTTTGTATATCTTTTAAGGTCAGGATGCGGTTTAATTGAATCTTACAGACAGTTTTGCGATGCCCGGAATTGGGTTTCCAAAAACAAATACCGTTTTAAAATCGATGCAAAATATCTTGTAGAAAACTGGGGAAAAATAAAATGACGATTCTTGTTGTCCAATGCAGGCTTTCTTCCACCCGTCTTCCGGGAAAGGCTTTGCTGCCGCTCGGAAATTCAACTGTTCTTGACTGGACTCTTGCCGCTATGAAAAAAGTTCCAGCAGATGAATATTATCTTGCGACAGACAGCGAAAGTTGCGGACAGCTTGCTCCGGTTGCAAAGCGCAATGGTTTTAGTGTTTTTGAAGGTCCTCTCGAAGACGTTCTTGAACGTTTTTGCCTTTTGATAAAAAAAACTAAGGCAGATACGGTAATTCGTGCTACTGCGGACAATCCGTTTCTTTTTTATGATTGCGCAGTTTCTCTTCTTGAACAGTATAACCGCCGTTCTCAGACTGGAAAATGCGACTACATAACTTATACAGGGCTTCCGCATGGAAGCGGAGTTGAAATTTTTAGTGCAAAATCGCTTTTAAAAGCCGCTTCTTTGACAGAAGAGCCTTATGACCACGAACACGTCGGCCCGTCTCTCTACAATCATCCTGAAAATTTTACGAGTGTAATGCTTTCTTCACCTTCTCAGTGGAACAGACCGTCTTTAAGAACGACAATCGACACTCTTGCGGATTATCGCCGCGCCTGTACGGTTGTAAGAAATCTCGGCGGAAACGGGCCTTATACGAGTGAAGAAATTATTCATGCTTTTGAAGATGATTCTATAAAATTTCCTGTTTTGTGCGTTCCTTGCGTAAAAAAAGGAAAGGGAACAGGCCATTTGCGCCGCTGTCTTGCAATTGCCGTTTCAATCGGTGCAAATGTTTATATTCCAGATGATGCAGACCTTGAGGAAAAAGATGAAGTAATCGAGGCGGCAAAAAAAGATGGTTTTTCAGAAAGCCAGATAGTCAATTCTCTTCCGGAAAAAGACGAATACAGTCTCATTGTAACCGATGCCTTTGTCTTAGACCGGGAATTTGCGTTAAAACTTTCATCGCTTGCTCCTCTTGCTGCGATTGACGAAGGTTCTTTGAATACGGATTTGTGCGATTACCTTCTGGACATAATTCCTTCTTATGGACTTCAGCGCCCTGCAAATATTTCAGATCCGTCATATATAACTCTTCCAAAAAACAAACGCACGGAAAAACTTAAGAATACCGAAGACATAAAATCAATTCTTGTTACTGTCGGCGGTGAAGATCCTGCCGATTTAGTTGTTCCAGCTTCGGTTTCTTATGCAAAACTCGGTTACAAAGTTACGGCCATTGTTCAAAATCCTGAAGCTTCTGAAAAACGCGTTGAGCCTGAAATTTTAGACAAAATCACTTTTATAAAACCTGTGCACAATTTGCGCGAGCAGCTTTTTAATTACGATGTTGTCGTAACTCATTACGGATTTACTGCTTTTGAAGCGGTTGCCGCAGGCTGCGCAGTCGTCCTTCTTGGAACAACTCCTCTTCACGTAAATCTTGCTAGAAAATACGGATTTAAGTGTCTTTCGGCGCAGAACATAAACGAAATCGGCGCAGAATTTTCACTTTCTGATGTAAATGAGCTTTACCCTGAGGGGCATTTTGCCCGGCTTTCTCCAGAAAAAAATGATTTGGGAAAATTTGTCAGAATGCTTTCAAAGGGAAAAAGGCTGTTCTGCCCGATTTGCACGACTGATCATCTGACTTTTGAAGATCAGATTATTTGCCGGACAAACAAACGCACATTCCGCCGCTGCAATACTTGCGGAATGCTTTATATGTCTTATACGGCAGATTCAGAAAACACTTCTTACAACGAAAAGTATTTTTTTGAAAATTACAAAAAACAGTACGGAAAAACTTATCTTGAAGATTTTGAATCAATAAAAAGTCAGTGCGTAAGGCGAACAGGTGTGATTGACTATATTTTCCGAAATTCTCATAAACTTATTACTCCTGCGGTTCTTGACGTAGGCTGTGCTTTTGGTCCGTTTATGGATGCTGCAAACGATGCCGGATGGCAGGTTTTTGGAACAGATATTTCCGCCGAGGCCGTAAGTTATGTTCAGGAAAAGCTCCATTATCCTGCAACCTGCACCGCTTTTCCGGCTTTTGATGCTGCAGCCGAGTTTGGAATAAATGAGTTTGACGCCGTTACGATGTGGTATGTAATCGAGCATTTTCAAAATTTGGACAGCGTGCTCAAGGCTGTTTCAAAAATATTGAAAAAAGGCGGAGTTTTTGCATTCAGCACGCCTTCTGCAGGAGGCGTTTCCGGAAGGTTTAACACTCATTCGTTTTTCCAAAACAGCCCGGCTGATCACTATTCACTTTGGGAACCGAACCGCGTTTCTTCGATTTTAAAAAAATACGGATTTAAAATCGAAAAAATCCTGAGCACAGGCCATCATCCGGAACGATTTCCAAATCTTGCCGGTTCAAAACCAAACAGCCTCAAATGGGCTTTTTATACGGCTGCAAGCCACTTTTTTGGGCTTGGTGATACTTTTGAGGTTTATTGCCGGAAAGAACGCGATATTCAGCAGTAAAATTTAAAAACCGAATTTAAAAAGGAAAATTTTAAAAATGAACGAAAAAGCAGTAATCATACTTGGCGCAGGACTTATGCAAAAACCTGCAATCTGTGCTGCAAAGGAACTTGGTTTTAAGACAGTTGTTGCTGATGGAAATCCTGACGCAGTCTGCTCCAAAATGGCAGATATTTTTGAGCCTGTCGATTTAAAAGACAGGGACGGTTTGGTTCATCTTGCTGAAAAAATCAAAGAAAAAGGAATGATTATTGCCGGTGTTTTTACGGCTGGCACTGATTTTTCGGCAAATACAGCTTACGTTGCAGAGCATCTTGGTCTTTTTGGACACAGGTACGAATCTTGCCTGAACGCTTCCAATAAAGTCAGAATGCGCGAATGTTTTAAGAAAAATGGAGTTCCGAGTCCAGAATTTGAAGAAATTGATGAAAAACGTCTGGAAGAACTTTTGGTTCTTGCAAGAAATAACAAAATTGCTTTTCCAAAAGTTATAAAGCCTGTCGACAACATGGGAGGCCGTGGTTGCAGGCTTGTTCGCTCAGAAGAAGAATTAAAACCTGCGGTTTCTTGCGCAATAAATAACAGCCGCACAAGAAAAGCGATTTTTGAAGATTATATGGAAGGCGCAGAATTTAGCATTGACGCGCTCATTTACAATGGAACTTTTACGGTTACAGGTTTTGCCGACAGACACATCTATTATCCGCCGTATTTTATCGAAACCGGACATACAATGCCTTCTGTGGCCGATTCAAAAATCAAGAACGAACTTATTGCAACCTTTGCCCTTGGAGCAAAAGCCCTCGGTTTAACTCAGGGAGTCGCAAAGGCAGATATAAAATATACAAAAAACGGTCCTATGATTGGAGAAATCGCAGCCCGTCTTTCTGGCGGCTACATGAGCGGATGGACTTTTCCACTTTCTTCTGGCTGTTTTCTTACAAAAGAAGCGTTAAAAATATCTGTCGGAATGGAACCTGATTATATTTTAAGGAACCGCAAAAAAATTGAATGGAATCCGCACCAGTCCGTAAAAAACAGCGTTCAGCCGTTTGAGCTTTATGAGCTTGAGTCAAAAAATGTGAGCGCAGAGCGCGCGTGGCTTAGCATTCCCGGAAAAATAGCAGAAATTCGTGGCTTAAAAGAAACTTCGGAAGTTTGCGGGGTAGAGGAAGTTCTTCCACGGGCAAAAAATGGCGATGAAGTGAATTTTCCGCGCAACAACGTAGAAAAATGCGGAAACATAATCACAAAGGCTTCTGACAGAAAAAATGCCGAAAAAGCGGCTTATGACGCTTTGAATAAAATTACTTTAATTCTCGAAACAAACAATAAAAAGACCGAAGATTTTCTTGAAAAAATTGAACTGGCGGACGAAAAAGGTTTTCCACCTTCAGCATTTGATGTTGAACTCGACTGGTCAAAAATCTGCAATATTCCTGCAAATGCAAAAATAGCGGATTTTGTTCCGGTAGAAATAAAAAACGTTCAAAATCAGATTTGCGATTGGAATCATTGCTCATTTGCCCAGATCGTCGAAAAATTTGATTCAATTTTCCCTGACCACGAAGAGCTTGACGGAAAAAAATTCTGGAAGTCGGCTTTGCGAGGCTCAATTCAGGGCATGTTGTACACGGCAAAAAAAACAATAGACGGTAAAAAAAGTGAATAAAAATCATAAAATTTTTTCAGTTTTGTTCTTTATTTTTTTAATTCCTCTTTCTGCTCAAAGAAAAATGCTTAATCTTCTTGAAGAAAGCGCAAAATCAGGAATTACAGTTTATTGGGACAGCCTTTCTGAAAGCGGAATCCTCGAAAAAAACGGACATCAGGTTTCTTTTAGAAAAGGCGATGATTTTATTCTTGAAGATTACAAGAAACTTGTGCTTGTAGACAGTCCGGAGGTAACAGATGGTGCAGTTTTTGTAAGCCAGAATTTTTTGAATGAAGCGGAAAGTCTTTTTAAGACGGAAAATTCCCAAAATGGATTTAAAATCGGTGCAATTCTGATTGATCCCGGACATGGCGGAAAAGATCCAGGGGCGCAATTTACTCACATTGTCAACGGCAAAAAAATCACTGTAACAGAAAAAGAGATAAACCTTTCTGTCGGAAAAATGCTTTATTCACGCTTAAAAGCCGCATATCCCGACAAAAACATTCAGCTTACGCGTTCAAAAGATGTTTTTCTTTCGCTTTCGCAGCGTACTGAAATTGCAAATTCAATAAAACTTAAGGACAAGGAAGCGATTCTTTATGTTTCTGTTCATGTAAATGCTTCGCTCGACAAAAAAGCCTCTGGTTTTGAAGTCTGGTATCTTTCTCCAGGTTACAGGCGCACGGTTCTTGAAAAAGGCAGCATTGAAGACAATGATTTGTACACGGTTATGAATTCGATGATGGAAGAAGAATACACAACGGAAAGCATTTTGATTGCAAAATTCATAATGGACGGAATGCAGGCTCAGGTCGGAAATCTTTCTTCTGCCCGCGGAATCAAGGCTGAAGAGTGGTTCGTCGTCAGAAATTCAAATATGCCGGCAGTTCTTGTTGAGCTTGGTTTTCTTACGAACCAGAAAGAAGGACTTCTCTTAAAAGATGAATCTTACTTGCAGAAGCTTTCCCTTGGAATATATAATGGATTATCTGCTTTTGTAACGCATTTTGAGCGTTCAAGAGGATTTACAGGTTCGAAATGATGAAAAAAATTTCTTCACTTTTAAAAAACAACCGGAAAGTTCAGTTGATTTTTGTTCTTCTTGTTGTTTTTATTGTTTCTCTTTTCTTTTATTTGCTTAATTTCCGGGGCTTTAGGTATTCGTTTCGGTATAATATTGCCGGAAGCCAAAATCTTGTTTATGAAAATAGAAATGTTCCGGACGTAGAAGGCAGTTCAAAACTTACTCTTTATGTTGAAGAGCTGCTTTCAGGACCTATGTCGCAGCGTGCAAGGCCGTTCTTTCCGCTAGGCACACGCGTGATTTTTTGTTTTTTGCGTGAAGGAACATTGTTTTTAAACCTCTCTGAACAGGCGATTATGAATTTTTCGCCGGACGTAAATTTGCAAAATAGTTATGAACTTTTGCAGATGAATGTAAAGGCTAATTTTCCATCTGTAAAGAAAATAGAACTCTTTATTGATGGAAAATCCGTCTTTTTGGACGATAAAATCCAAGCGAAAAACAATTGACAAAAGCAATTGGTTATAGAATAATTATTGAATAACAAGGCTACATCAATCGAATATAAGGAGCTTCGAATGAAGAAAACTTTCGTTTTATCCGTTGCAGGAATGATGCTTTTGGGTGCATCTGTATTTGCAAAGGAATCAACACTTATCGATTTCACAACTCTTGATGCTGATATTACTATCAAAGCTCAGGACAGCGATGTTGAAATCCCTGAAAACAGCCGCACAATTATGGATTATGGTGTTGCAGCTGGTGCAACTTTTGACCAGGAGCAGAGAGATCTTATGAAGACTTCTTTGTACCTTGGAGATTGGGAAATCGTTCTCAACAGTTCGGCTCAGACTGTAGGTGCTCTCGCTAACTCTCAGGTTGTGCCTGCGCCTGTTCGTGAAAGTGCAAAAGTGCCATTTGCTGGAAAAAATGTAATGGGTGTACGCATAGTATTCCCATCTGGAGCATATAATGCAAATGCAAAAATTGTTCCTCCATTCGAAATTCCTGCTTATGAACCGCTTTCAACAGCAGATGCAAATGGCAACCGTCAGCCACAGACAGACGAAGAAAAAGCTTCTGGACGCACATTGTTCGAAGCTGACAGTGATGATTCTCCAGCTTACGGTGTTGTAAAAAATGTTGGAACAATCAAATCAATTGCTGTTACAACCTTGGGTATGAATTTTCCTCATGGACTTTACGTTCTTCTTGGAGATACAGATGGTGTAACTCGCCGTTACTTCATGGGATACCTCGGATTTGACGGTTGGAAGACTCTTACTTGGAACAACCCGGATTATATTTCTGAAGTACGTACACGCGAAATTCGCATTTATCCGATCTATCCACGTGGTCTTCCGTTTGTTAAGTTTGCTGGATTCCAGATTACACGCGATGCTTCTCACGTAGGTGATGACTTCATCGGTTATTTCAAAGATGTAAAAATTATTTACGACAAAGCAGAACTTACTTCTGAACGCGACATTGCTGACGAGGATCTTTGGGGAATCGTAACAAAGAAAGAATCTGCTCGTCAGAATTTTGAAATGAGCCGTTTTGGTAACAAGCAGGTTAACCGCTACCTTGAAAAATCTAAGATGGCAACAGAAGCTTCATTCTCATCTTCACTTGATGAAAATTCTACTTCTAATGCTCAGTCTAATGGTGGTCAGGCAGCAGATGCTAAATAAGTTTTCTAAATAAAGGAAACTTCTGGAAACCGTCCGTGTTTTTCGGGCGGTTTTTTTATGCTCAAAATTTCTTAATTTGCTTTTTTTTATTTTCAATGTTAAATTTTATCAATGAGCAAAATTACTTTTTCAATTCCGCACAAATACGAAATCAAAAAAATCTACGAGTCTTATAATCAGGTTCTTTCAGAAATAATGCAAAAAATTGAAGCAAAACTTAAAAAAACGATAAAGCTTGCTTCAATGCCAACTTATAAATCAAGAATAAAATCTTTTAATTCGTATTACAGAAAAATTTTACGTCTTAAGACTGACGAATTTTCTTTTCGAGGAAAACTTGTCGAACTGACCGATATGATTGGCATAAGAATTATTTGTGCCTTCATAGAAGATTTGCATGAAGTAGAGCAGCAGATTCGCAAAAATTTTACGGTTAAAGAAGTTGAATATAAAGGCAGCGGTGATAATTTTAGGGAATTTGGATATGAATCGATACATGTTTTGATTTCAATACCTGCCGACTGTATGCCTGATTCTAATTCTGAAAAAGTTCCTGACGGACTTGTCTGTGAAATTCAGATAAGGACGATTTTGCAGGATGCCTGGGCGGAAGTTGAGCACGAGCTTATCTATAAAACAGAATTTTCTCCGTTTGATATGCCTTTAAGAAGAAAACTTGCTTCTATAAATGCAAGTTTAAGTCTTGCGGATACGATCTTTCAGGAAATTCGTGATTATCAAAAAAAACTTCAGTTTGAAACGTCTGAGCGCAGGGAATCTTTTTACGAAAAAGTTGACGAAGCAACCGGAGAATTCTCTGAAGAAGAAAAATCTAAGCTAAAAAATGACACTAAAGAAATTGGAAAAGCAAGCCAGTTTGTCAGGGGAACGATTGATGATATGTTGCTTGACGCTATACATGCGCATAATAACGGCGAAATGCAGAAGGCAATCATAATTTATACCCAAATTCTTGAATCAAAGCCTGTTCCTGCGGATATTGTTCTTTCCGTAGTTTTTAAGCACCGAGGAATGGCTTATTTTGCTTCCAATGATTATAAAAATGCGCTAAAAGATTTTGAGTCAAGCGTAAAATATGATGAAAATGGTTTCCGCTCTTACTACTATATTGGAATAGTCTATACAGTTCTTTTAAAATACGAAAAAGCAATAGAAGCGTTTTCTAAATCTCTTGAAATAAATGAATTTCAATCTCATGCACGTTACAGACGGGCCGTCGCCTATTCAAAAATTGGAGAAGACGAAAAAGCCTTGGACGATTTGTCTGCTGCTGAAGCTATGGGGCTGGAACTTGCGGATGAAAAGCTTTTTAAAGAAAAACTTCTTAAAAAGCTCGATATTAGCATGTAAAATTGATTAGAAAAAAAATAAACAAAAAGTTATAAAAAATTCAAAAAAAGAACTTTTGAGGTATTGACGTAATTTTTATGCTTTGTTATTATCTAATAGTCAACTGCGTTGCAGATGATATAAACAAGTCTCCTTCGTCTAGTGGTTAGGACATCGGGTTTTCATCCCGACAACAGCAGTTCAATTCTGCTAGGAGATGTAAAAGCCTTGTAACTAAAAGTTGCAAGGCTTTTTTTTGCGCTTTTGTTTTTTTTAGGGGCGGAGCGATGGAAATTAACAAACGGTTTTCGGATAATGCAAGAGCGGAAATGCGCGCCCAGATAAAAAACGCTTCTGGAAATGAAGTTTTTTTTTCAGGGTTGATAAACGAAAGCGGAGTTGTGGTTTCTGTCAGTGTCGGTGCCAGAGGTTCTTTGAATTCTGTCCCGGTAAATTTTTCGCAAAAGAGAAACTGTTCTGTCCTTATTCATAACCATCCTTCTGGAAATCTCAATCCTTCTGACGCGGATCTTATGGTTGCTTCAGAATGCTCTGAAAATGCCCAGGGATTTTACATAATAAACAACGAAGTTTCTGAAGTTTATGTTGTAATGGAACCAGTTCTACCTCGTGTTATAAAAAAGTTAAATTCTGAAAAAGTTGCCTTTTATCTTTCGAAAAACGGTCCTCTAGCTAAAAAATCTACAGACTATGAGGAGCGCCCTGTTCAACTTGAGCTTGTAAGAAAAATCGTAAGCGCGCTAAACGGCAACAAAATTGGTATTTTTGAAGCGGGAACTGGCGTCGGAAAATCTTTTTCTTATCTTATTCCTTCGATGCTTTGGGCTGTCGAAAACAAGGAAAGAGTAGTTGTTTCAACAGGAACTATAAATCTTCAGCAGCAATTGATTGAAAAAGATATTCCTGCGGCAGAAAAAATCATAGGAAAAAAAATAAAGGCAGTTCTTGTAAAAGGCCGGCAGAATTATTTGTGTTTGCGCCGACTTGATGAAACTGAAAAAGAGCGCGATTTATTCAATGAAGAACAGGAAATTTTTGATAAAATTTTTGAGTGGTCAAAAAATACACCGACTGGAAGCCGGAGCGACCTTTCTTTTATGCCTTCGGAAAATGTTTGGCAGAAGGTAAACTCGGAAGCGGATGCCTGCATGGGGATGAAATGTCCGTTTCGGGAAAAATGCTTTGTGATGAAGGTTCGCAAAGAGGCTGCCGATGCGAATATTCTTGTTGTAAACCACCATATTTTATTTGCAGATATTGAATCCCGGCTTGAAGGAGCAGGCTTTGAAGATACCGCTGTTTTGCCGCCTTATAAGCGCATTGTTTTTGACGAAGCTCACGGAATTGAGGATGCCGCAACCTCTTTTTTTAGCAATCAGATAAACCGTTTTAAAATTCAAAAACAGCTTAATCTTTTATACAGGACAAGGAGAGGTGTTGCCGCTGGCTTTTTATTCACGCTTCTTTCTCTTTCTTTTTCAGAAGAAAATTCGGACTCTCTGATTGAAAGCGTAAATCAAATAAAAGTCGCTTTGAACGGGCTTGAAGATGCCGGACTTGCGCTTTTAGAGCACGAATACACTCTAAGGCTTTTTAAGAATACTCAGACTCAGTTTGTGAACGTTCTTCATTCAATGTCGGTTTTGCAAAAGCATATTGTGGATTTTACAGGAAATGTCCGCAAGCTTTTTGACTGTATTCCAGAAGAAGCAAAAGACAGCCCTGTTTTGTACGAAACAAAAAGCGTTTTGAGAAGACTTGAAGATTCTGCGGTTGTTCTTGGCAGTTTTTTGTCATGGAACGAACATCCGGATTTTGTATATTGGATTCAAAAATCAAAGCTTAGTTCGGCAGTTGCAAAAAATATTGAAAATCCTTATTACGTTCAGTTTGTTCAAACTCCGCTTGATATTTCGCAGACGATGAATAAAGGTGTTTTTGAGCCCATGGACAGCGTTGTCTGTACTTCTGCCACGCTGAGCATAGGAAAATCTTTTAATTACTGGAAAAAGCGCTCAGGAGTTTTTTTTGCTGAAGAAGAGCGTATTTTAGAAGGGGATTTTCCTTCGCCTTTTCCTTATAAAACGAATGTTCTGTTTGCAGTTGCGAGGGACGCTCCTTTTCCGGAAAATGCCTTTGAATATCAGCGTTATATTGAAGATTCAATTGTCCGTTTGATTCGTGCGGCTGGCGGGAAAACGCTGGTTTTGTTTACTTCTTACGAATCTTTGAAACACGCTTGCGATATAGCCCGTAATGCGCTCAGACTTTCGGGGATAAAAATTTTAAAGCAGGGAGATGATGACAGATTCCGGCTTTTAAAAATCTTTAGAGAAGATAAGCCGAGTGTTCTTTTTGCAACAGATTCGTTTTGGGAAGGTGTTGATGTTCCCGGCGACAGCCTGTCTCAGGTAATTATTGCAAAATTGCCGTTCGGTGTTCCTAATAATCCTGTTTTTGCAGCAAAGTCGGAAATGATACAGCAGAGAGGCGGAAGTTCTTTTATGGAATTGTCTGTTCCTGATGCTGTTATAAAATTTAGGCAGGGATTTGGACGCTTGATGCGCAGAAATTCTGATAAAGGTGCAATCGTTGTTTTAGATAAAAGAATCGTAGAAAAGCAGTACGGAAAGATCTTTACTTCGAGTGTTCCTGAAACAAAAAAAATGTATGACTCTGTAGAAAATATAGCGCAAGCTGTCGCAGCCCTTATTGATTAGTTGACTTGATTGAATTTTTATTTGCTTGAATGATTTTGCAATGCGTTTGTATGCAAAAAAAATCCCGCAAAACCGTGTACTTTGGTCTGCGGGGGTTATATGGTCGCTATAAGAAATTTATTTTCTAAAATCTTTAGGACGACGTTTTGTGAGTTTGCATTTTGAACACTCAGCTACGTTGCGGAGTCTTCCGTTTTCGTACAAAGTTTTCATTACAATTTCGCCACCACATTCAGGGCATTCAAATTTCTGTGTTGCAACTGTTGTACGAGAGTTCTTACTAGCACCAGCCATGACTATCCTCCAAAAAATATTCGAATATGTTCAAATAGTATAATAAATTAGAAACTCTGTGTCAAGATTTAAAAAACATATAGTGAAAAAACTTTAAAATAAAACTCTAATTTGATATATTGATACGAATTAACAAAAAATCCATATTGACTATAAATCGTTCGTTTGTTAATATTTATAAAGTTTTTATTTGGGGGTGCCTCCTTTGGCTGGAAAAAAATCATCTGCAGAAAAAAGATATGCACAGAGCGAAGTTCGTCGCTTGCACAACAAAGCAATTAAAAGTGAAGTTCGTACTTATGCAAGACAGTTTGTAGAAGCTGTTCAGGCTAAAGACGAAAAGCTTGCTAAGGAAAGACTTACAACTTTAGTATCTAAGCTTGACTCTGCACGTAGTAAGGGTGTCCTTACACGCAATGCTGTTTCTCGCAAAAAGTCACGCATGGCGAAACTTTTTAACGTTTCATTTGCTGAAGCTCCTGCAAAATAATTTGGCATTCTCTATGCCTAAAAACCTGATGGCGTAAAGTTTACGCTTGCGTCATCAGGAATTTTTTTTTCTGAAAATGTTGTGAGGTAAATAAATGTCTGCTAAAAAAGTAACAAAATATGATTTAGTTGAATCTGTTTACCAAAAAGCGCAATGCGAAAAAAAAATCGTCCAGGATGTTGTAGAACAACTTTTGGATGAATTAAAAAATGCCTTAAAGGAAGGCAATACAATTGAACTTCGTGGTTTTGGAACTTTTGAACCTCGCTTGAGAAAAGGTCGTTCAAAAGCCCGCAATCCAAAAACAGGAGAGCAGCTTACCGTTGCGCCGCATTTTGTGGCTGCGTTTAGGGCTGGACAGGAATTAAAAAAATCCCTTTGGGATCTTCCTGTTTTTGAATCTTCGGCTACTGTTGAGTAAAAAAAGGAAGATGAGCCTTGATTCAGGTAGTCGCTTCTGTTCTTTTATCATCTTTCTTAAAATTCCTTTCACATCCTAATTTTATTTTTAAAAACGGGCTTTTTTTGTTAGCTTGGTTTTATTATATTCCTTTTTTATTTATAATTCCAAAATTTAGCTTGAAAAAATCTGCTTTGGCAGGCTTTGCCTATGGTTTTATCAGTTATTTTCTTTTTTGTTTTTGGCTTATTCGTTACGATGTGTTTGCGGCTTTAGGTGTTTATTCTCTTTTTGGAATTTATTGGGCTATAATTTTTGCTCTTTTGCAATTTTTTTCAAAAACAAGGAAATATGCTTTTATTTTTAATATTCTGATTCTTTTTTTTGCAGAATTCCTTTTTACAAAAGGATATTTTGCCTTTGGATACGGAGTTTCTGCTTATACTCAGTGGAAAATTCCTGTTTTAACAAGAGCTGTCCGATATACAAAAATTTGGGGACTGGATTTTTTAATTATTTTCTTTAACTGTATTGTTGTTGCGAATGTTTCTTATGTCATAAAATACAGACGTTTTAATTTTGTGCAGGCTGGTGGAGCGCTGTTTTTTGCAGTTCTTTTTATTCAGCATATTTTTATAGGTTTTTTTGTTGAAGAAACAGAGCCTTCTTCAACTTTGAAGACGGTTTTAATTCAAAATAATGCGGAGCCAAGAAAAGATGGAATTGAGCAGTATAAAAAAGAAATTGAAAGCTTAAAACGGCTTACAGATAAGGCTCTTATGCAGCATCCTGACATTCAGATTGTTGTTTGGCCGGAAACCAGCGTTGTTGTTGATGTGGTTTCTGCTTTTGATAAAAAATTGCGTTTTGGACGCGAAGATGAGCGTTCTGAGATGGCGATTGACCTTTTTGATTACATAAATTCAAAAAAATGCGACTTTATTCTTGGAACGAGTTTTAAAAATTATAACAGCGCTCTTTTGTTTTCCCCAATAAAGCCAATTGTTAATTCAAGACAGACAGTGCTTCCAAACTGGCAGGTTTACAAAAAAAATCATCTTGTGCCTTTTTCTGAAGATTTTCCGTTGAAAGGATTTTTTCCTGAGTATTACCAGCAGAGCGTAATAAGCGGCCGTTATTGGCTTGAAGGTGAAAAAATGAAGCTGTTAAAGTTTAGAGAAATTTTAATCGGAACTCCAATTTGCTTTGAAGATACTTTTTCTGAAGTCGGCGAAAAAATGGCAAAAATGGGGGCGGAGCTTTTTATCAGCCTTTCAAATGATTCCTGGAGTTATAGCGGAGCTTGTCAGATGCAGCATCTTGCGGCCGCAAGCTTTTGTTCAATGGAAAATGGAATTCCGATGATTCGTTCTTCAAACAGCGGTCAAACCTGCTATATCGACGGTTTTGGCAAAGTGAAGAAAATGATAAATCCTTTTTCTGAAAATTTTCTGTATTGCGAAGTTGAAATAAATAAGGTAAAATAGTAGATATGTCGCAAAATATTGAACTGAATAAAAGAGTTGAAAAAGAAGGAAATCAGAAAAAAAATCTGACTGTTTTTGGTCAGGAAACAGAATTTGACGGAGAACTCGAGTTTACTGACAATCTTGTGATTACAGGAAAATTCAGCGGAAAAATAAATGCGACCGGAGATTTAGAAATTGACAAAACCGCACTTTGCGATGTGGAGTCAATCAAAGTAAATTCTCTTGTGATTTCTGGAAAAGTAAAAGGCAATATAGAAGCAAAAGAACGTGTCGAAATGTGTTCTGGAAGCAGTGTTTTTGGTGATGTTGTGACTGGAAGAATAAGGATTGCTGACAATGTAGATTTTGAAGGCAGTGTTACGATGTTGCAGAATCCTCCAGATGTTGATATTTTTTCTGTTGCCTCTGACGAATTTAAACAGGCTTTGCTTATAAAATCAGATTTGCCTCATTAAAACAGCAATTTGGAGTCTTTTGATTAAAAAATAAATCTTATTGACTTTTTTATTGCTAGAATAATATAATAAGTAATCAATTCTTTTAACGAAAAATCCTTGAAAAGTTTTTAGTTTTTTTAACCGTTTTTAATAATTTTACAGATGGATATTTTTAATTTAAAAAGTCTGTAGATAATTTATAAAATTTTACAGTTTTTATTATTTTTTTTATGGAGAATTAAAATGGCATTGATTAAGCGCCGTTTTTTGGACAAATCCGAAGACTTGAAAAATGATAATGAGGATGTTCAAAATCAGCTGGAGTTGGATATTCAGCCAGAATCTTTTGAAAGTCCGGCATCAGTTCAGGAAGAATCTGTTGCAGAACCGGAAGTTAACGAAGCTGAAGAAGATTGTTCGTTAGAAGATGAGCCTGAGAATCCTGCTTCCGAAGAATCTTCTGTTGCGACGGAAACAGAAGAAAATCCTTCAGAAACGGAAGGGCGCCGGACTCGAGTTGTTATAAAACCGCGGAGAAGGGTTGTAGTTTCAAAAACAGATGGTGAACGAGCCGAAAGAACAGAACGCGCTTATAACAATCGCCAGCATAACAACGGCAATAACAGAAGAACTTCCTACAGAGAAAGAATTGCTGCAAGAAACGCCGCCAGAGACGAAGCGACAGCCGCTGCCCAGATAATTGAAAATCCTGAAGAATACGAATCAAAACCACGTCTTTTAATCAATGACCTTACAAAAATGAGCATGCCGGAATTGCGTTCTATGGCAATTCAATACGGCTGTGCCGAAGAAGATATTCCTTCAATGAAAAAGCAGGAAGTTATTTTTAATATTCTTAAAGCGCATACAGAACATGGCGGACTTATCTTTGCTTCTGGTGCTCTTGAAATTCTTCCTGACGGCTACGGATTTTTGCGTTCTCCGCAGAACAGTTATCTTCCTGGACCGGATGATATTTATATTAGTCCGAGCCAGATTCGTCTTTTTAATCTTAAAACCGGCGACACTGTTTACGGACAGACCCGTTCTCCAAAAGAAGGTGAACGTTTTTTTGCACTTTTAAGAATCGAAACCGTAAATTTTGATGAACCTCGCGTAGCACAGACGCGTGTTCCATTCGAAAATCTGACTCCGCTTTATCCAAATGAAAAATTGCGTTTGGAAACTGTAAGCGATGAATATTCTGGTAGAATTGTTGATTTGTTTGCTCCAATTGGGAAAGGCCAGCGTCTTTTGATTGTTGCTCCTCCAAAAGCCGGAAAAACAATTCTTATGCAGAAAATTGCAAACGCAATAATTCAGAATAACCCGGAAGTTTATTTAATTGTGCTTCTTATTGATGAGCGTCCGGAAGAAGTTACAGACATGGAGCGCGCAATCAAGGGAGAAGTTATTTCTTCAACGTTTGATGAGCAGGCTACACGTCACGTTCAGGTTGCAGAGATGGTTCTTGAAAAGGCAAAACGTCTTGTAGAGCATAAACGCGATGTAGTAATTCTTTTGGACTCAATCACTCGTCTTGCACGTGCATACAATATTACAGTTCCAACTTCCGGAAAAGTTTTGTCTGGCGGTGTTGATTCTAATGCTTTGCATAAGCCTAAGCGGTTTTTTGGCGCTGCCCGCAATATAGAAGAGGGCGGTTCTTTGACGATTGTTTCTACGGCTCTCATTGAAACAGGAAGCCGCATGGATGAGGTTATCTTTGAAGAATTTAAAGGAACTGGAAACTCTGAAATTAACCTTGACCGCAAGCTTGCAGAAAGAAGACTGTTTCCTGCAATCAATATTAAAAAATCTGGAACCCGTAAAGAAGAGCTTTTGCTTACAGAAGACGAGCTTCAGAAAATTTGGATTTTGCGCAAAGTTATTGCGCCAATGGAAGACATTGAGATTACTGAACTTATTTTGCAGCAAATGAAAAAAAGCAAGGATAATAAAGCTTTTCTTGCGGCAATGAATACAGGCTCTGCGGCTATAAATTAGGCTGACTTGGTATTGACTAAAGCTTTGCAAAAAATGTAAAATTAAAAATACGCTTGTGGTATTAACTTGTTTCCTAACAGTGATGGAATGATAGAAACGCTTTTTTTTATTTTGCGTAAGCTAGTGGTGACTGGGGTTGCTTTAATACCGGGCAAGCAGTAAAGGAGATAAAAAATGAGAGCTGGTATTCATCCTGAATACAAAATGACAAAAATTACATGCCAGTGTGGCAATGTAATCGAAACACGTTCAACAGTACAGAACATTCATGTTGAAATTTGTTCTGCCTGCCATCCATTCTACACAGGAAAACAAAAACTTGTAGATACAGCAGGACGTATCGAAAGATTCAACAAACGTTTTGGTCTTACAAACAAAGAATCAAAGTAAGAAAATTTGTCTGATTGAAAGAATCCACTTCTTTTTGAGGTGGATTTTTTTTGTTTGAATGAATTTTGCGTTAGGGGGTGCAGCGGCGGGGAAGCCGTTAAAATTGCAGTTTTGTTTTGCGAAACTGCAATTTTAATGAAGCAAAAGGCGGAACCGCGAAACACCCGGCGGCGTAAGCCGGAACGCCCTGCTTTTTATTTAAAATAATGAGATTTTCCAGCAGCGGTGTGGTTTTTTGCCGTTGAAATCTTCTGGAATTGTCTGGACTGTTATGTCTTGAATCTGGAGTTTGAGTTCTGGAAGTTTTTGACGCAGCTCTTCTTCGCTGAACGAGAGGCGGCGGCTGTTTGTTGAAAAATAAAGAGTGCCTTTTGGTTTTAGAATTTTGAGGCATTTTTCGCAGAGAGCGAGCCAGTCGCGGTTTATGTCCAGCACATTTTGCGTAGCCTTTGAATTTGAGAAAGTTGGCGGGTCGAGGATTATTGTGTCGTAGCGGTTTGTTCCCTGTTCGTTTGGAACTTCCGCATTTTTTTGATTTAAAAAGCCTGTTGCATCTTGTCGTGTGTAAAAGTATTTTGCATTGTCTGTAAAGCCGTTTAATGCCATATTTTCTTTTGCCCATAAAATATATGTGTTGCTTAAATCGACGCTTTCGATGCGGCTTGCCCTTCCTTCTGCCGCATAAACTGAAAAACTTCCTGTGTAGCAGAAAAGGTTTAGTACGGATTTGCCTTGAACTGTCTGTCGTACAAGGTTTCGTAAAGGACGGTGGTCTAAAAAAAGACCTGTATCGAGGTATTCGCTTAGGTTGATTTTAAAAAGCTGGCCGCATTCTTGTGTCGTTCCTTCGATTTTATTTTGAGTTTCCAGTTTTTCGTATTGGCTGTCGCCTTTTTGCTTTTTTCGGAGTTTTTTTATGATATGGCACTGCGGAATCTGTAAAACTTTTGCGGCTGATTCTGCCATTGAGTCAAGCCATTTTTCTTCTTCAGATTCGTCTTTTTCGTATGGGCGCTCGTAAAGATAGAGATGGAGATAAGTGCGCATTTTTGTTTCTGAGATTGCGTTTTGGTCGTTTGACGAAATGTTTAGGTCGTTTTCGCGGAGAAAGAAAGCGCATCCTGTTTTGTCGGAAATTTCGTCCGGCAGAAACTCGTAGATGTCGGCTGCAAGAGGAATTTCCGGAATGTCCTTGTCGTAAAGGCGGTAGCAGCTTATTCTGTTTTTGCGCGCCCATTTTTTTAAAAGCTTGTATTTTTTTGAAAGGCGGTTTGCAAAAAGTTCTGCCTGATATTGAAGTTTTTTCTGTGTATTATCGTTATTTTGCATAAATAAAAAATATATCCGAAAAACTTGAAAAAATACATAGCATAATTGCGTTAAAGTTGAAACAAAGTGCAATAAACAGTATAATTTTCAGAGTTTTTCTTAAAACTGCGTTTTTAAGTTGTTAAATACAATGAATTAAAAATTGACGGCATCTTTAGAATTTCTGCCTTTTATGTGGTTCTTTTTGCAGATGCTGGTAAATTACTTTTTTCAAATTTTTTAGTGTTGGCATTATGAATTATTCAGAATTAAATTTAAACGAAAGCCTTTTTAGAGGAATTGACGAAGCCGGTTATGTAGAATGTACACCGGTTCAAAAACAGGTGCTTGAAGTTTCGCTCGATGGAAGCGATCTTTATGTTCAGTCTCAGACTGGAACTGGAAAAACGGCTGCTTTTCTTGTGACAATTATGCAGCAGCTTTTGAGCGGCGGAAAAAACGAAGGCAAAAAAGCGCTCGTAATGGTTCCGACGAGGGAGCTTGCTGTTCAGGTTGAAGAAGAAGCCAAAAAGCTCGGAAAATTTTCTGGTCTTGAAACTGCTTCTTTTTATGGTGGAGTTGGTTACGAAAATCAGATTGACGAACTTAAAAAGGGTGTTGATATTATTGTCGGAACTCCAGGCCGTATAATTGATTTGCACGAATCAAAAAAAATGGACTTGAACAGTGTTGCCTATCTTGCAATTGACGAAGCTGACAGAATGTTTGACATGGGGTTTTATCCAGATTTGCGAAAAATCGTAAGATTTTTACCAGGCTCTGACATTCGCCAGACAATGCTTTTCTCTGCAACTTTGAATTCTTATGTAAAAAACCTTGCCTGGGAATATACGAAAGACGCAAAAGAAATCGTAATCGAGGCAGAAAATATTACGGTTGATGAAATCGATCAGGAGCTTATTCATGTTGCGAGCGATGACAAAATTCCTCTTTTGCTTGGAATTTTGCAGAAAGAAAATCCTGAAAGCCTGATTATTTTCTGCAATACAAAAAAAATGTGCGAAATTCTTTCAAAACGCCTGAAATTGAACGGCGTTAAAAATGAATTTATAATCGGAGATTTGCCGCAGAGCCGCCGTCTTAAGATTATGGATAATTTTAAAGACGGAAAAATAAAATGTCTTATTGCGACCGATGTTGCGGCGCGCGGAATTGACGTGAACGACCTTGCGATGGTTGTAAACTTTGATTTGCCTAACGAAGCGGAAAATTATGTTCACAGAATTGGACGTACCGCTCGTGCCGGAAAAAGCGGAAAAGCCTACAGTTTCTGTTCTGAGCAGGACGTTTATTCTTTAATGCCGATTGAGCGTTATATCGAAAAACAGATTCCTTCAAGACTTGCAGATAAGGAAGAATTTGTTGAAGATAAGAGCCGCAATGTTTATATAAAACTTGATTCTGAAAAAAAACGGGAAGAACGCGAGCAAAAACAAAAATCATTCTCAAGGCGCTCAGAAAGAAAGCAAGATGGAAAATCGGCAGGAAGATACGAAAAAAATGTGAATTCAAAATCTTCTGCAAAACGCCGCTCAACCGATGAAGAGCTTGCAAAATTGAGCGAAATGACTGCTGATGAAAGAATGAAATATTACAAGGAAAAATATTCAAGCTTTTCAAAAACAGGCAGTTCTTTTTCGGAAAATAAAAAATCGTCGGCATCGAAGAATTCTTTGAAAAATGCCGGTTCTTCTAAAAACGGGAAATCTGGCAAAAACGCGAAAAATAATTTTTCAAAAAACAGCGGAAAAAAATCGCCTCAAAAGCAGAATTTTAACGGACAAAATAAAAAGCCTGCTTCAAAAGTAAGTTCAAAAAATAATAAAAAAGTTGGAATTTTTGATAGAATTAAGAAATTCTTTTCAAAATAGCAGAATAAGTAAAAAATAACCAAATCAACTTTTAAAAGGGAGAAAATAAATGATTACAGTTTCGGACGTAAGCCTTCATTTTAGTGAAAAACCGCTTTTTAAAGACGTAAATTTAAAATTTACGGCAGGAAACTGCTACGGAATTATCGGTGCAAACGGCGCAGGAAAATCGACTTTCTTAAAAGTTCTTTCCGGTGAGCAGGACCGCGATTCCGGCGAAATTATCATAACTCCTGGAGAACGCATGGCCGTTCTAAAACAGGACCACTTTGCATTTGACAGTTACAGTGTAAAAGAAACTGTGATGATGGGGTATCCAAAACTTTATGAAGTTTCTAAGGCCCGCGATGAAATTTATGCGAAAGAAGATTTTACCGAAGAAGATGGAATAAAATCGGCAGAACTCGAGGCTCAGTTTGGAGAACTCGGCGGTTACGAATCAGAAAACCAGATTGAGCAGATGCTTTCTGGCCTCGGTCTTGAAGAAAAATATCATGATAAAATGATGAGCGAGCTTGATGAATCTCAGAAAGTCCGTGTTCTCTTGGCCCAGGCTCTTTTTGGAAATCCTGACATTCTTGTCCTTGACGAACCGACGAACGGTCTTGACCTTGAGTCAATTAGCTGGCTTGAAGACTTTTTGCTTGATTTTGAGAACGTTGTAATCGTTGTAAGCCACGACCGCCACTTTTTGAATACTGTTTGTACAGTTATTTGCGATATTGACTACGGAAAAATTACTCAGTTTGCCGGAAACTATGACTTTTGGTACCAGATGAGCCAAATTCTTCAGAAGCAGGCAAAGGATCAGAAGCGTAAAAACGAAGAAAAAGCAAAGGATTTGAAAGAATTTATCCAGAGATTCGCTTCAAATGCCGCAAAATCTCGTCAGGCAACCAGCCGCAAGAAAATTCTCGAAAAACTTGAACTTGATGACCTTCCTGTTACAAGCCGCAAATTTCCGTTTGTACAGTTCAAACCTGACCGTGAAATCGGAAACAATGTTCTTGAATGCCGCAAACTCAATTCAAAAGACGAAGATGGAGTTCAACTTTTGAACGACTTTAGTCTTATTGTAAACCGCACTGACAAGATTGCATTTGTCGGAGTTGAGCACAACGCTGTTTCTTCACTGTTCGACATAATTTCTGGTGAAAAAAAGGCAGAAAACGGAGAGTATTTCTGGGGACAGACGACAAGCTGTTCTTATTTGGCACGTGATAATAACCAGTTTTTCAATAATGACTACAATATTACCGAATGGTTAAAACAGTTCTCAAAAGAGCAGGACGATGCTTATGTCCGTGGATTCTTGGGAAGAATGCTTTTTTCTGGCGATGAATCGCTTAAAAAAGTGAAGGTTCTTTCCGGAGGCGAAAAAGTCCGATGCATGCTTTCAAAATTGATGCTTGCCGGTTCAAATATCCTTATTATGGACGACCCGACAAATCATCTTGACCTTGAAGCAATTGAAAGCTTAAACCGTGCGCTTGTTGATTTTCCGGGGGTAATTCTCTTTACAAGTCACGACCACGAATTCATTTCTACAATTGCAAATCGCATAGTCGAAATTACACCGAAAGGCGTAATTGACCGTATGATGCCGTTTGATGATTACATGGCAGACGAGCAGATTCGTGCAATGCGTGCAGAATATTATAAAGATTCAGACAGAAAAATTAAATTCTAATTTTTCAATTTTTAGAATTCGAATGTTTTTGCTGCGCAAAAAAAATAAAAAGTTTTGCGTGGCGAAAAAAAAGTAAAAAATAAAAAAAATTTGGAAAATTGGAAATTTGCTATTGACCAAAAATATCAATTTAGGTATAGTATTATACATCAACGCCGCAGTAGCTCAGTTGGTAGAGCGCCGGACTGAAAATCCGTATGTCGTTGGTTCGATTCCAACCTGTGGCAAAGGCTTCTGGTAAATTCAGAAGCCTTTTTTGTTTTAAATTTTTAAAATAAAATTATTTGTAAGATATTATTTTTGCGTTACAATTCTATAAGTCGGACGATTGTTTCGTTCAGCTTTTGTTTTTGAAATTAAGTTGTTTGTTTTTTATCAGGAGGATAGTTCAATGAAAAAAATAAAATTTTGGGGATCGGTTGCGATTTTTACACTTCTTTCTACATCAGTTTTTGCCTTAAAAATCGAGGATATTACAAAAGATTGGGTTGATAATTTTAATTCGCAGGCAGATGAAATTAGCAATGGTTTTGATGATTTTTCAAAACAGCTTGCCGCTGCGGTTCCTCAGGCTGCAACTCAGCAGAATGTTTGGTCTGACGCTTATATCGGCCAGTTGATTTCGCTTCCGCCTAATCTTGGTGGAGGAGTAAATATTGGTTTTACTCACATTGATACAAGCGGATTAAAGCAGGCTATCGAAGCTTTGCAGCTTGACGACATTGACATTAAGAGCAGCTATTATTTCCCGGTTTTTACGGCTGATCTTCGTATTGGCGGAATTTTGCTTCCTTTCGATTTTGACATTGCTGTTATGAAAACTGGAAAAATGAGCACTTCACAGTTCGGTGCAGACTTGGATGTTGATTTGCTTACAGTCGGAATGGACGTGCGTTATGCTCTCTTTAAGGGCGGACTTGTAATGCCAAAAATCAGTGTAGGTGCAGGTTATTTCTATAATCAGGGAACTTTTGGAGTTTCTTCGGATTATGCGAAGGCAAATGTTGATTACAAAGTTCACACAATGTATTTCCAGGCTCAGGTTTCTAAAAAATTCCTTTTTGTAACCCCGTTTGTTGGTTTGAGAGGGCTTGTTTCTAAAGCGGACAATACTTGGGACTGGGCTTATAGCGGATCTTATGCAGAACAGATTGAAAGTGTAGCTGGAACACTTGGAGCAAAGGTTAAAGACAACGGTTCTTATAAGACAGATTCGTTTGACTTTAATGCAATTCAGCCTCAGATTTTTGCAGGTGTAGGCGTAAATTTCTTTGTCCTCGACTTTACTCTTAGTATTACTGCCGACTTGCGCCATATTACAGATGACGGCTTGTGGTCAGGAGCTGCAAGTTTAAGGCTTTCTCTGTAGTTTTTTAAGTGGATTTTAAAATTGAGCCGGTTGAATTTTCAGCCGGCTTTTTTCTTGTCTAAAAAAAAAAACTGTGTCATAATAACACGATGAGCATAAGAATTGTTTTTGCTGGTGGCGGAACAGGCGGACATATTTACCCTGGACTTGCCGTTGCCGATGAATTAAAGAAAATTGCAAAGAAAAATAATCTTAAAATAAAAATTTACTGGTTCGGAAATTCTTCCGGAATGGACAGAACCCTTGTCGAAAAAAGCGGAAGTGCCGACAGGTTTTGCGCAGTTCCTTCCGGTAAACTCCGGCGATATTTTTCAATAAAAAACTTTTTTGATGTTTTTAAAATTATCGCGGGAATTGCGGTTTCTTTTTTCAGGCTTTTATTTATTCGTCCGGCTGTTGTTTTTTCTAAAGGCGGATATGTTTCTGTTCCTCCTTGTTTTGCCGCGCGAATTTTGCGGATTCCTGTTTTTACGCATGAATGTGATTTTACACCAGGACTTGCAACAAAAATAAATTCGCGCTTTGCTTCAAAAATTCTGGTTTCTTATCCAGAAACTGTAAAATTTATTCCAAAGAGCAAGCAGAGCCTTGCCGTTGTGACTGGAAATCCTGTTCGCCCTGTATTTTATGAAGCTGATGCACAGAAAGGACGGAAATTTCTTTTTGAAGGAAAGAATGCGGATTTAAAAAAGCCTGTTCTTCTTGTGCTCGGTGGAAGTCTTGGCGCTCATCAGTTGAATGAACTTGTTGTAGAAAATTTGGCCTGGCTGACAGAGCATTTTAACGTAGTTCATCAATGTGGTTCAAAAGATGCAAGTTTTGTTCCTGCTCAAACGGACAGTTATTTTCCTTATCCGTTTATTTATGAGCAGATGCCGGACGTTATTGCTTGTGCGGACGTTATTCTTTCGAGGGCAGGGGCAAATACTGTCTGGGAAAGCGCTGTTGAAAAAAAGCCTTCTGTTCTTATTCCGTTATGTGGAAATGGAACTCGAGGTGATCAAGTTGACAATGCAAATTTCTTTAAGGAGCGTGGAGCTGCTTTTGTATTGACTGGAAACGAAGCTATTTTTGAAAATTTAAAAAATTGTCTTGAAAAACTCTTGGATAAAAAAGAAAGAGATTTGATGTCTAAAAAAATGGCAGAACTTGTATCTGGAAAAAGAGCTTCCTTAAAAATTGCTGAATTGATTTTAAAAAATATTGAAAAATATGGAGATATGATAAAAATTACAAGGAAGTAATTTTTATCAGCATAGTTTGCTCAAGCGTTGCTTTCACAAACTGTGGTTCTAGCCATCCATGGCTCGCCGCTAACGCGGACTTTTTATAGGAGTGTAAGATAAAAACAGCCGAAAATGGCGTCTGTTTTTATCTTTAAAAGTTGCGTTGCAAACTTTCTTATAATCTGTTGTTTCTTACTTTGTTGCGAAGCAACTTAAAAAGTCAATCCTAAGACTGAAGTTTTAATATTGACTTTTTATAGGAGAAAAATAATGCATTTTGGCTTTATTGATGTAGTTTTTTTTATAATAGTTTTATTTTTTGCGATAGCTGCTTGTGCAAAAGGTTTTTTAAAGGAATTGTTCGGAAAACTTGCTCTTGTTGCTGGAATTCTTGTCGCCGTGTTTTTTTGCGGCAGTTTAAGTCCTTTTCTTGAAAAAATAATAAAAATAAAGAGCGTTTGTCTTGTTATTTCATTTATACTTTTGTTTATAGTTGTTTTTTTATTCGTAAAAATTTTGCAGACGGTTATTGCAGGAATTTTTAAAGGTGAAATCTTAAAAAGTCTTGATAAAATTTTGGGATTTGCTATTGGAATGGCCGAAGGACTTGTAATTGTCAGCGCAATTGTAATCGTGTTAAAAGCTCAGCCGTGGTTTTCTACTGATTTTATTGATAGTACATTTTTTTGGACATATTTTTCACCAATTCTTGCAAAACCAATTGTAACTTTGGGAGCGGTTTTTGTCTAATGTTTGAAAATCTTCTGTATCAGGACGCGGCCTCTCTTTTGATGCTCGATATAAAAAACAAAACACTTCCTTCTTCGATTTTGCTTTCTGGTCCTCAATCTTCCGGAAAACTGACATGTGCGCTTGAGCTTGCAAGAATTCTTTCTTGTACAGAACATTTGCCAGAAAAAAAAGGAAACTGGCTTTGCAACTGTCCTTCCTGCCGAAAGCAAAAAGAACTTGCCGGAACAAATATCATTTTGGCGGGTCCTCGTGACTGTTCCCTGGAAATTCTTGCTGCCACAAGAACTCTTTTGGACGCTGGAGCAAATAATTATTCACATTTGCCTGCTGCCCGTTACCTTTATATTCGTTCCGTTCGGAAGCTTGTTTTGCGTTTTAGCCCTGTATTGTGGGAAGGCGATGACAAGCTTTCAAAGCTTTCGCCGCTTGTAGAAGAAATAAACGAACAGCTTGAACGCCTTAACCCTGAATTTCCTGTTCCTGCGAATGAAGAGCTTGAAGAAATTACAAAAAAAGTTCTTCAGTCTGCGCAAAAACTGGAATCAATTTTTATGTACGATTCTCTTCCTATTGACCATATCAGAAAGGCTGCTTTTTGGACAAGAATGAAATCTAATGACGGAAAAAAAGTTCTTATTATAGAAAATGCGGACAAAATGAACGAAAGTTGTAGGAATGCGCTTTTAAAAATTCTTGAAGAACCGCCGGAAGATGCTGTATTCATTCTTACGACTGCGAGCCGTGGAGCCGTAATGCCGACTATTCTTTCGAGGGTTCGCACTTACAGTTTTGTCGAACGTACTCAAAATCAGCAGCGCGAAGTAATTGAAAGGGTTTTTCATGACAGCGCTGACAAGGGAAACGGGCAAATTCAAGAATATTTACAGACTTTTTTGCCAGTTTCTCCCAAAGATATAAAATCAACGGCGGATTTTTTTTATAACGGAATTAGGGAAAATAAACTTATTCAAATTAGCGAAATCGTAAAAAAATGCGAAGATTTTGAGCCGCGCACAATGTTCAAAATTTTTTTGCAGGGAATTCTTGAATCTCAAAAAAATCCGGTTGAAAAAAATGAGAATTCTGGACGAAACGCAGAAGTCGAAATAAAAAACATTCAGGCTGTAAGGCAGTGTTTTAACAATGTTTCTGTTTATAATCAAAAACCAGTTGCAGCATTGGAAAAACTTTACAGGGATTTGGCGGGAATCAGAAAGGCGAATCTGTTTTAAAACTGTCTGAACAAAAATTACGGATTGGATTATGGAGGAGGCATGATAAAAATTGCATCTTTGTAATTTTTATAACCATATTTTGCTCAAAGCGTTGCTTTCTCAAACTGTGGTTCTCGCCATCCGTGGCTAGCCGTTAACGCGGAGTTTTATTGGAGGATTTATGCAGGAATTTTCAAATCGCGTATATGAAAAGCTTTCAAAATTGTCTCCAGGGCAGATTGAGCTTTTTTTTAACGAAATAAAAAATCAAAACGAAGTTTTTCAGTCAATTTTTCAATCTCTTTCTACTGGACTTGTAAGCGTAGAAAAAAACTGGAAAGTTACTCAGATAAATAAAGCTGCTGAACGCTATCTGCCTTTAAAATCTTCTCCAGAAGAAAACCGGAATCAAAAATTTTACGATTTTATTGATGATGAAGAAATTTGTAAATTTTTAAAAGGCTGCGATGAAAATAACTGCACAAATTTGAGCGAAGAATACACGGTTTCTACGCCTGGCGGTTCTGTAAGATTTATTGAAATTTCTGTAATTCCACTTGTTCAAAATAACGAAATCTCCGGCAGCATAATAATGATTGAAGATGTAACTCAAAAGCGTAGTCAGGAAGTTTTGCTTCATCGAATGGAAACCATGGCCGGTCTTACAAACATTGCTGCAAGCGTTGCTCACGAAATAAAAAATCCGCTTGGAGCAATAAGCATTCATATTCAACTCTTGCAAAAGGCGATCAGAAAAAAGCGGGAAGGCGATGGAATGTTGCCAGATCCGAAGTTTACAGAGAATTATCTTGAAGTTGTAAACCAGGAAATTGACCGTTTGAACAAGATTGTTGTTGATTTTTTAATGGCAGTTCGTCCTGTTTCTGCAAATTTTTCGCTCGTAAAGGTAAATGCTCTGTTAACAGATTTTATTGGTTTTATAACGCCTGAATTTAACGAAAAAAAAATCAAGGTTGAATCTGAACTTTGCAAAGAAGATCCAAAGCTTTTAATTGATGAAAAACTTTTTAGAGAAGTGCTGGTAAATATTGCTCAAAACGCGCTTGCTGCAATCGAAGATCGGTTCCACGCAAGCATAAAGGCAAACGCTTTTGAAGAAGTGTTTTTTGGAAAAATTCTTATAAAAACAGAAGCAAAAGATGATAGATTTATTTTGAAAATTTCGGACAACGGCACGGGAATGAGCGAAGAAGTAAAATCCCGAATTTTTGAGCCTTATTACACGACAAAAGCAAACGGCACTGGTTTGGGAATGGCAATGTCCTATAAAATCATAAAAGAATTTTCTGGAGATATTAGCGTTGATTCGGTTTTGGGCGAAGGTTCTGAATTTACAATTACGATTCCAATTCCGCAGACGCAGAAAAAACTTTTGACTCACGATGAGGAGGGCAGATGAAATTTACACTTTTGGTAATTGATGATGAAAAAAATATCCGTGAAGGACTTGCTGCCGACTTTGAAATGGACGGCTATGATGTAAAAATTGCCGCAAACGGCGATGAAGGTCTGGAATTTCTTTCAAAAGGCGATATTGACCTTGTAATTACAGATTTGAGAATGCCTGGAACAAGCGGAGAGGATGTCTTAAAAAAAGTGACACGCGAAATGCCGGGAATTCCTGTAATTGTTTTAACAGGCCACGGTTCAATTGATGCTGCCGTATCCGCAATGCAAAACGGTGCGTACGATTTTTTGACAAAGCCTCTCAATCTTGAGCATTTGGAACTTGTTGTAAAGCGGGCGCTCAAGGGCAGGGAGCTTAGCTTGCAGCATCAGGAGCTTTTATCCGAAGTTAAGTCAAAATCGTCAGACAATATGGTTGGAAAAAGTCCTTCCCTTCAAAAAGTAAACAATCTTATAAACAAGGTTGCAGATTCAAAGATAAGCATATTGATAACGGGGGAAAGCGGCGTTGGAAAAGAAGTTGTTGCGGATGCAATTCAGCAAAAATCTTCAAGACGGGACAAGCCTTTTATAAAAGTGCATTGTGCGGCTTTAAGCGAGTCTTTGCTCGAAAGCGAACTTTTTGGTCATGAAAAAGGCGCTTTTACTGGCGCTGAAACTCTGCATAAAGGCAAATTTGAGCTTGCTGACGGCGGAACAATTTTTTTGGACGAAATCGGCGAAATAAATCCAGGAGTTCAAGTTAAGCTTTTAAGAGTTTTGCAGGAAAAAAAGTTTGAACGCGTTGGCGGAGAAAAAACGATTGAGGTCGATGTCCGTGTAATTTCTGCCACAAACAAAAAACTCGAAGATGAGGTAAAACAAAAACATTTCCGCGAAGATCTTTATTTTCGCCTTAAGGGAATTGAAATTACGGTGCCGCCATTGCGTGAGCGAAAAGACGATATTCCGCTTTTGCTAAACAATTTTCTTTCAAAATACAACAAGGAAAACAACAAGAATATAAAAGGCTTTTCTAATTCTGCAAAAAATATTCTTTTCAATTATGATTGGCCTGGAAACGTGCGTGAACTTCAACATTGCGTGGAAAGTGCCGTCGTTATGGCGAGCGGAGATGAAATTCAGGCGGAAGACCTGACGATTCAACTGGAAAACAAAAAAAACAGTTCGGGAATTCTTGTGCCTTATGGAATTAGCCTTGAAGATGCCGAAAAAATGATTATTCTTGAAAATCTTGAATTGAACAACGGAAACAAAACAAAGACAGCGGATATTTTAAAAATCGGAAGAAAAACTCTTCACCGCAAGCTGAACGAATACGGCTTTGCGGCAAGTTCCGAGCCGGAAGAAGAATAACTTTTATCATATTAAAATGAAAAACTGCTTTTTGCGTTGTTTTTTAGTTTTTTAAGTTTTTTGCTAAAATCTTGGAAAACCACTCTTCGAGAATTTTCCAGTTTGAGAGAATCTGTTCTGTTTTTTCTTTTGTAATTTTTCTCATAATTTCATTGTCGGCATTTTTATCAGGATGAAACCGTATAAGTTTTTTTCTAAACTGCTTTTTTGCGTCTTCTAAAGACATTTCGTCTGTTATGCCGATTATTGCCGCGGCTTTTTGAATTTCTGTTCCTGCGTTTTTTAGTAAAATTTTATTTTTAAGCGGATTTTTCTCATAAGGCTTTTTTTTATTCTTCCCTTGAATTGAATCTATGCATATTTTTTTTTCTCTTTCTTCTTCATAAGATTTTTGTTCTATATTCAGAGAGGAATGTTCTTTTTCGTAAAAAAAATTGCCGGATTCAATCGCTTCGCTGAGCAGTTCTCCCAGTTTATCATACATAGAATCCGGCATTTTTCGTATTTCCTTTTGCTTTATTTTTTTAGATAATTGTTCCGGCAGGAATTACAGTGCCTTTTCTGATTACGACAATGCCGTCCGCAGAGTAGAAAAGTCCATGGTCGCCATCTTCATATTTTTTGCCGCTTATGTTAATCTGGCAGTTGTCGCCGATTGCCGCATTTTTGTCGATGATTGTGCTTGCAATTTGGCAGTTTTTGCCGATTCCAATGTTTGGTTTTCCGATTTCTTCATTCTTCTTTTTTGTGTCTTCTGTTTCGTAGAAGTCTGAACCCATCGTAATTACGCCATTTAACTCACTGCCGTTTTCGATTACAGAACGAACTCCGATTACAGAGTGCTTGAGCTTTGCTTTTGTAATTACACATCCTTCTGAAGTCAAAGAATTTTCAATTTCTGCGCCGTTGATTTTTGATGGCGGAAGGTTTCTCATGTGAGTGTAAATTGGCTCTTCAACGTCATAAAGGTTGAAAGCAGGATTGTATTCTGTCAAATCGAGAGTTGCATTGTAGAAACTTCTAATTGTTCCAATATCTTCCCAATAACCGTCAAAAATATAAGAATTTACCTTTTTTGTTTTGATTGATTTTGGAATGATTTCTTTTCCGAAGTCCGTATAGCTGTTGTCCAAGGCTTCTTCCATTGTCTTTGCATTGAAAATGTAAATTCCCATAGAAGCGAGATATTCTTTTTCAGGAGGAAGGTCGCCGCGTGCATTCTGAGGAATTTTCCAGTCAGAAATATCTAAATCTTTTGCAGGCTTTTCTTGAAATGCCGTAATCTTGTTTTTTGAGTCGATTTTCATAATTCCAAAGCCAGAAGCATCCTGGCGGTTTACTGCTGTTGTAGCAATAGTGATGTCAGCTCCGCTTTGAATATGGCTGTCCATAAAGGCTTTTAAATTCATTCTATAAAGCTGGTCGCCTGAAAGAATTATGTAATGCGTAGGATTAGCTGATTTAAAGTGAATCATATTTTTGCGTACAGCATCTGCTGTTCCTTCAAACCAGCCAGAATTTTCTAGTGTTTGTTCAGCTGCAAGAATTTCTACAAATCCGCCAGAAAAATTATCGAAATTGTATGTTCTTGTAATGTGATGGTGTAAAGATGCGCTGTTAAACTGAGTAAGCAGATAAATTTTTCTGTAACCTGAATTGATGCAGTTGGAAATTGGAATGTCAACGATTCTGTATTTTCCGCCAAAAGGTACTGCTGGTTTTGAACGCTCCTTTGTGAGAGGGTAAAGTCGGGTTCCTTTTCCACCTCCAAGAATAATTGCAATTACCCTTGTTTTTTCTGTTGTGTTTTTTGTGCTCATAAGTGACTCCCATATTTCGCTGCAACATTCATTGCATTTTTTTTAATATATTTAATTATAAATCTAGTTTTTTCAGTTTTCAAACAAATTTGAATCAGGATTTTATTATTGCCTGTTTATTTATGTTCATCACTTTTTTTAGCATCAGTTTTTTCGGTTTTATCCGTTGAATCATCATTTTTTTTAGAATCAAAATTATCCGGATTATCCAAAAGTTCCTTAAATTTGTTTTGCGGCATAGGTTTTGCATAGAAATAGCCTTGAACAATGTCGCAGCCCATTTTTTTTAACAGAGCAGACTGTTTTGCATCTTCAACACCTTCTGCAACTGTCGCCATATCCAGATTTTTTGCCATGTTTATGACAGAATTTATAATTATGTGTTCTTTTTCCGTATTTTGCGTATTTAAGAATTCTTTGTCGAGCTTGATTACATTTGCCGGCAAATCTTTTAAAAGACTGAGAGAGGAAAATCCAGAACCAAAATCATCGACAGAAATAGAAAATCCTGCGTTTTTAATTTCGTTCATAGCTTTTAAAAGACGTTCTTTATTGTCCATCATCAGGCTTTCTGTAAGTTCAATTTCGATTTTTGAAGGCGCGATTTCGTATTTTGAAGCAATATTGTGGTAAATTTTTGCGACATCTGGATTATAAAGCTGGACTCTAGAAAGGTTGCAGCTAATTGTGAGAGGCTGTTTTTCTTTTTTATCTTTTTGAGATTTGTTCCAGCGGTCAAGAAACTGGCATACGTTTTCAAAAACGAGCAAATCGATTTTTTCAATAAAACCGTTTTTTTCAAACATCGGAACAAAATATGAAGGTGTCAAAAGTCCTCTTTTTTTGTGATTCCAGCGGACAAGAGCTTCTGCGCCGATTATTTTTTCTGTATTGAAAAGGAATTTAGGCTGGTAGTAAACGACAAATTCGTTTTCCTTAAAAGCTCTTTCCATGTCAAAAATTATATCTTTTTCAAGCTGGCTGTTAATTTCCATTTGGGAAGTAAAAACGCATATTCGCTTTGGATTCAGGCTTGATTTTCCGAGTTTTCTTGCAGTCTGCGCCTTGTCCAAAATCATCAGTGGTTCTTCGTTTGGATCTTTTATTTCGTAAACGCCGACTGAAAATTCAATTTTAAAATGCTGAGGCAAAAGTTTTTTGATTTTGCCGTTTACAGTCGTCATTGTTACGATTATGTCTTCGAGAACTGGAAGAACTGTCGACTTAATGAGGAACGCAAAGTTGTCGTTGTAGTTTCTGCACAGAAGCGAGCCTTTTGGAGCGGTTTTGCTAAAAAGTGAACCAAGCTCCGACAAAAGCTTATTTCCGTTGTCTTGACCGAAAACCTGAGTTATGTAACGGAATGAATTGATGTCGAGCGACACGAGAGAATACTGGACATTTTTTGCTCTTTTTAGAGTTTTTTTTACCTCGGCAAGAAACTTCTTTGTAGTTAAAAGTCCTGTAAGGTCGTCTCTAAAAAGACTTTTTTTTAACCATCTGACAGCAAAAATAAGTGCTGCTGTCAAAATTAACAATATAGTTATAAAAATTGATATAAAAATTTTATTCACGGTAAACCAACTGTTTTTAAGCAAAACTCAAGCCACAAAATACAAAAATAATTATAACATTTTTTCTTTAATTATTCTAAAAAAATTTAACTTAATTTAAAAACAAATTAACAATTTTCTTAACTTTGGACAAACTGGAGTTTTTTGAAAAAAGAATTAGTGCCAAAAAGCGCATTGACCGGTCAGAGTAAAAAAAATGCAGTCAAAATTCAAAATCAAATTGCTAAACTCAAAAAAAATGGTTTCCGATAATAAAAGTGTAGCGTATTTTTTTGCGTTTTTGGGAGCGAATATGATTAGAGGTTGGTACATTGGTTCGAGCGGAATGAATGCACAGCAGAACAGGCTGGATGCTATTTCTAATAATCTGGCAAACGTTGATACTGCTGGTTATAAAAGCGATATTTCTGTAAGCAAGTCTTTTCCGGAACTTCTTTTAAGACGAACTCAGGCGGACGGTGTTTATAAAACTTCCGTAGGCTCGGCAGACGTTGCTCCAATTATTGGAAAACTTGGGCTTGGTGTTGAAACAAACGAAAATTTTACAAAATTTGAACAGGGCTCTTTCCGTTCTACAAATTCTGCTTCTGACATGGCTCTTAGCGGCGAAGGTTTTTTTGCTGTTCAAACTCCAGTTGGCGAACGCTACACAAGAAACGGTAATTTCTTGCTCGGAAAAGAAGGAATTCTTGAAACAAAAGACGGTTATCCTCTTATGGGCGAAAATGGTGCAATTCACGTTGAGGACGATAAATTTACCGTAAACGAAGACGGAATGATTTATTCAAAAGATGGAGAGCTCATTGACCGCATAAAAGTTGTTCGTTTTGACAATGAGCGCTATCTCAAAAAAATGGGAAACAGTTTGTGGTCAAGCAATGATATTTCTGGGGAGGCTTATGTTGCTGAAGGCTTTGAACGTCCAAAAATGATGCAGGGATATATGGAAACAAGCAACGTAAATGTTGTTAATGAAATGGTAAAAATGATTGAAGTAAACCGTGCTTACGAAGCGAGCCAGAAAACAATTCAGAGCGAAGATTCGATGATGTCTACTCTTTGGACAAAAGTCGCTGCTTATCGTTAATTTTAGGAGGGGCAAAAAATGGTAAGAAGTTTGTGGACGGCCGCAACTGGAATGAACGGCCAGCAGTCTAATATCGATGCAATTTCAAACAACCTTTCAAATGTAAACACGACAGGTTTTAAACAGCAGCGTGTTGAATTTGAAGATCTTTTATATCAGAACGTAAAGCTTGCAGGCACTCCTGCAACAGAAGACACTGTAACTCCAGTTGGAATCCAGCAGGGTAGCGGTGTAAAAGTTGCCGCAACACAGAGAATTTTCAGCCAGGGATCTTTGCAAAACACTGGAGTTGATACGGACATTGCTGTTGTAGGCGACGGTTTTTTCCGTGTTCAGCAGTATGATGGAAGTTTTGCCTATACCCGCGACGGTTCTTTTAAGGTTGATATGAACGGTCAGCTTGTAAATTCAAACGGTTTGCGCGTTATGCCGGAAGTTATTTTACCAGAAGGTTATGATATTCACTCTCTTGCCGTTACAGATGACGGTCGTGTAAGCGTAAAAATTTTTGGCCAGAATGACCCGATAGACGTAGCTCAGCTTGAAATTTACCGTTTTCCAAACAATGCCGGCCTTGAAGCCGCTGGAGACAACCTTTACAAGGTGACAAACGCTTCTGGAGAGGCTGTTGCAGGTCGTCCGGGATATGACGGTTTTGGCGTTACAAAACATAAATTTGTCGAAATGTCGAATGTTTCTGTTGTAAACGAAATGGTTCAGATGATTGTAGCCCAGCGCGCTTACGAGTTTAACTCAAAGGCTATTCAGACAACGGATTCAATGCTCAGCACGGCAGTAAATCTTAAACGATAGTTTTTTAAGGTGAATTAAAATGATGACGGTCGGTGGAATCAGTTCAATAACAAACGGACAGGGCGCTTTTCAAGGTTCAAAAATCAATGCCGAAAAAGGAAAGTTTGAAGAGCTTGTGCGTTCAGTTTACGGAGAATCTTCTTCAATCGGAAAATCAGTTTCTTCCAGCCAGGTTTTGCCAGAAGGAAGACTGAATGGCGATTATGGAACTGGTTTTGCCAGAACTTTTTATTCCGTTGCCGACAAAAATTCTCAGCCTGTCGGAGCCGCCGCAAATCAGGCAAATCCAAACGTAAAAACTCAAGCTATTGACCGTACTTCAAAGCTCTACGAAAAATCTCTCGAACTTGAATCGTATTTTGTAAAAATGATGGTGAGCCAGATGCGCAAAACCGTCGTAAAAGCCAGTGGCGAAAGCGATTTTGCTTCAAAAATGTACGAAGACATGCTTTTTGACGAGTATTCAACTTCAATGACAAAAAATGCCGGATTCGGACTTGCTGATCAGATTTACCTTCAGCTTGCCAAAAATCCGGTTAGCGTAGAAGCATAATTTTTACTTTGCGCCGTATAAACTGTAGTAAGAATCCATTTCTTTTTTAATTTCGTCGGTAATTATTTTTTTGTCGCCTTCAGTGTAAAGGTATTCGATTACATCGTTCATAGAAACGATTGCGCGTGCAGGAAAGCCGTACTTTTCAGAAATTACTTCAAGAGCGGCCTTGTCTGAGTCAGGAGCTTTTTCCATGCGGTTGAGAGAAACAATTTCGCCGACAATTTTAATTCCGCCAGTAACTGTTTCCTGAGATTTGATTTTTGGATAAGTTTCTTCGATTGATTTTCCAGAAGTTGTAACATCTTCAATAATGACAACTCTGTCGCCGTCATTTATTTTGTAACCCAAAAGGCTTCCTTTGTCAGCGCCATGGTCTTTTTCTTCCTTGCGGTCAGAGCAATATTTAATTTCTTTTCCATAGAGATCCGAATAGGCAAGGGCTGTGACTACAGCGAGCGGAATTCCTTTGTAAGCCGGTCCAAAAAATACGTCAAAATCATCTCCAAAATTGTCATGAACGGCTTTCGCGTAAAACTCTCCAAGTCGTTTGAGCTGTCCGCCAGTAACATAGGCGCCGGCATTCATAAAAAACGGAGATTTGCGTCCAGACTTTAGGGTAAACGAGCCGAATTTAAGCGCATTGCATTCAACCATAAAATCTATAAATTCTTTTTTGTAATCTTCCATAAAAAACTCCTGTTGATTAGTTCCTGTATTTTAACGCAGATTAAAGCAGATTGAAAAGGCATTTTTAATTTGCCGGGCATCGGGTTCCGCAAAAAATCGCTCCATTGCTTCGCAACGGCTTCGCCGCCCCTCCCATCTCTGGTGCAAAAATTACAGGCTTTCAGGACCAAAACCGTCCGGAAGAAAGTCATTCAGTTTTTTTTCTGTAAAATTTCCTTTATCGTCTGAGCACAAAACTGTTAAATCCGGGGCAAATTCGTACATAAATTGGCGGCAAAGTCCGCATGGAGTGCAAAATTGGTCTGAAGAGCCTGAGATTGCGATTTTAGAAAAACTTTTTTTTCCTTCGCTTATTGCCTTTGACATTGCAGTTCTCTCTGCGCAAATTCCGCATGGATACGAAGCGTTTTCTATGTTGCAGCCTGTAAAAATACTTTCATCGCTGCACAAAACTGCTGCGCCGACCCTGTATTTTGAATAAGGCGAATATGAATTTTTTCTTGCATCAAGCGCAATATTAACAAGTTCTTTGTCAGTCATAAATATTATTTTATAAGAAAAAGGCAGATTTGCAATTAAATTTGAAAATCACTAAGTTTTAATTTATTATAGTGTAATATATTTTTTTACAGGCGGTTTTAGATATGAAAAATACAAAAAAGAATTTTTTTTATGGATTTATGATTCTTATTTTTGCCGGAACTGCTTTTTTTTATTCCTGTAAGATTGTTGACGGAGACGAGCTTCGTGCAGAAAACGAAAATTATCTTCAAAAACTTATCGACCAAAAAGAAGACGGCGAAGAACTTGACCTTTCAAAGATAGAAGACGAATTTTCTTTAAAATCTGTAGAAATCAACAAAGCAATAACTTTGAGCGGCGGTGAAACACAATTCGACATGCAAAATATAGACATTACCGTAAATGTGCCAGGCGTGACTTTAAAAAATCTTGCAAATTTAAATAGTGTAATTTTTGGAGAAGGAATCAAAAAAGACGATATTGCATTAGAAAATTGCGACATAAAAACTTCCAATGAAGACGATACAGCCGATGACGGAAATATTGTATAAAAATATAAAAATTGCTATATTCTTCAGTGAGATTAAAAATATTAAGCAAGACTTAAAAAAACTGTGCTTTTTAGGAGAATATCATGGAAAAAACTATCGCATTGATTCCAGGCGACGGAATCGGTCCTGATGTTGTTGCCGAGGCTGTAAAAGTTCTCGACGCTGTTGCAAAAAAATACGGACACAAATGGACTTACAAAAACGTGATTGCAGGAGGAGCCGCAATCGACAAGTTCGGAAAGCCTCTTCCGCAGGATCAGCTTGACATTTGTCTTTCAAGCGACGCGACTTTGCTCGGAGCGGTCGGCGGACCAAAATGGGACAACGTCGCTCCAGAGATTCGCCCGGAAAAAGCCCTTCTCGGACTTCGCGGCGGAATGAAAGTTTTCGCGAACCTTCGCCCTGCTGTAATGTGGCCTCAGCTTAAAGATGCCTGCCCTCTCAAAGATGAAATCGTCGGAAACGGTCTTGACATTCTCGTCGTGCGCGAGCTTACTGGCGGAATCTACTTTGGAGAGCGCGGAACAAGCGCGGACGGAAAAACAGCTTGGGACACAGAAAAATATTCTTGGGAAGAAATCGAGAGAATCGTTCGCCTCGGATTCCAGTTTGCCGAGAAGAGACAGAAGCACTTGACTGTTGTTGACAAGGCGAACATCTTGAATTCAAGCCGTCTCTGGAGAAAAGTTGCCGAGGAAGTCCACAAGGAATTCAGCGATGTTGCGCTTGACTTCCTTTACATCGACAACGCTTCAATGCAGCTTGTCCGCAATCCGTGCCAGTTTGACGTTATCGCGACAAGCAATATGTTCGGCGACATTCTTACAGACGAGGCGAGCCAGATTACAGGCTCTATCGGAATGTTGGCTTCGGCTTCGCTCGGAGACGGAACAGGGCCAGGACTTTACGAGCCGATTCACGGAACAGCTCCTGACATCGCAGGAAAAGACCTTGCAAACCCTCTCGCAACAATTCTTTCAGCGGCAATGCTTTTGCGCTACAGCTTCAAGCTTGAGACGGAAGCAAAGGCAATCGAGAATGCGGTAACAAAAGTTCTTGATGAAGGCTGGAGAACAGGCGACATTGCAGGCTCTAAGCGCGATGAAGTTAAGGCGGCAGGAAAGCTCGTTGGAACAAAGAAAATGGGCGAGCTTGTTGTGGAAGCTCTTAATAAATAAAAAATTTTACAGTAGTTTCTAAAAAAACAGATAATGGACTGTCTGAAAAATTAAGGCAGTCCATTTTTTTTATCCTGTTTTTTAAAACTTATAGCTTGCGACTCTGAAAAAAAATGCTAGAATGTGCATAAAAACTGTGATATTCTGAAAATACGTTTAGTTTTTTGACTTGTTTTTTTTATTGGGGATTTTTATTGAATAATTATGGAACGAAACTCTTTTGATGCGTTGGTTTCCGGTTTAAGCGAGACTGAACGTCTTACAATGCTGGAAAAAATGAAGTCGACTGGCGAAGAAACAGTTCCGCTTTCATTTGAAGACGGCTCTGACCTTGAAGCGAAAATTCCTTTTTCAGAGCAGATTAAAAACGAATCGATTTTTTTTAGATTTTTTTTGTGGCTAAAATCTATTTTTGCAAACACTTCTATGCAGGTTCTTTACAACGAGCATAAAATTTTACAGATTGCACATTCTGTCGAAAAGAATTGTCCAAATCTGATCGATTCAAAACGTAATATGCTTCTTTCGTCTTTTTACGACAAACTTACCGAATTAAAACTAAGCGCAGATTTTTTTAAGCCCTATATTCTAATTGCAGAATCCGATGAAAATTCATTTCTTGTGTTTTTGGGCTCGCTTGTAATGAGCGAAGTTGAAGAGCGGATGAATGAAGAAGTTGATCCTTATTCTCTTTCAATGGAAAATGGTCCTCGGCCAGAACAGAGAGTGAATCTTCTTCATAAAATGGACGGAATTTTAAATGAAATTCCTGCTGACAGACGAAATTATATGTATGAAGCGGTGCGTTCCTATGAATGGCTCAAACAGTTTTCTAAATTGCCATTTGACCGTTTTATTTCGCTTTTTTCTACAATAGTTGAAAAAAATTACTGTTGCGCCTTCAGTTCTCTCGAAAACGAAATTTCGCTGTTTGCAAAAATTTTGTGCAACGGTGTAAAAATCTATGAAGAAGTTCTTGAGTCGATTTATCTTTTTTCGCGCAAAGGAACGGGTGGACGGACTCTTGATTCAATGGACGAAATCGCGGAAAAAGCAGCAGATTTTATGAAAACGGCAAAATCTCATATTTCAATGATGAGAATGTTTATTACGAGCGTTCCTTTAAAATCGATTGGAAGAGTTGTCTATTCTGATGCTGCCTGGATTCCAGAAAATTTTACCGGTGGGGAGGATTGGTTTGTCCGCTATAAAAACAACTGGCGCAAACTTTTTGAAGAAAAATGGAAGGCTTGGGGCGTTGACTGCAAAAAAGAACAGTTAAAAATTGATTTGAACAGAAATTTTGGACTTGAAACTTTTCCTCTCTTGTCTGAGCGTCCATGGTCGCTTTTGTGGGGCGGAATGCCTTTCCAATATGAACTTACGGCCGGTTTTTTGAACTGGTATATGAAAGAAAAATTTCCAGAATTTGAACTGCCTTTAAAAACTGTAATGCTTGAAGGCGATTTTATTCAAAAGGAAAACCGCTCAGAATTCAACGATTCTTTCAATAAATTCATTCAGATTTCGGTCGATTTGCAGTCTCTTAACCGGATGCTTTCTGCTGGCGGCGAATATGGAGTTATTTTTACAAAGCTTCATAGCGAACGTTTGCGCACCTTGCAGGCTCATTCTAAAATTGAGTCGATAATCCGCGGTGTTGAGGGCGATGTCCGTTCTATGCTTTCAAGATTTTGCGATGCCTGTCGAACAATGGAAAATTGTTTTACAGGAATCTTTCTTGAAAAAAAAGACAGCCGTTACGATGCGCTTACAAATCTCGCGCGGCTTGGAGAAAAAAACAACGAGGCGTTTATCGAAAGTCTAAAAAAAGCAAGACAGTCAATTGCAGACGGATATGCTATGATTCGTGAGCTTGAGCAGGTTGACAGCCCGACTTTTTCTAAATAAGGCAGAAATAATGAGCAAAGTAAATTATATTTGCGTTACAAAAAAAATCGAAGAAAAGTCGGAAGATTTAAAATTTATTGTCTTGCCGTTTTACAAAAATGGAGAGCCATTAAAAGACGGCAAAAAATGGGGAATGACACTTCTTTCTGCCGGTTCAATGCGCTTTCGCTGGAACGAAAAAAATATTTTACGAGAAAAGACTTTAAAAGCTATTGCAGAAGAATTGCATCCTCATATTTGCTCCGGGGAATGCGCGCGCGATGAACAAATATGCAATTGCCAGCGTCAGATTGTTAGCATTGAACTTATTCATTCAAAAACAGTTTTTGAAATAAATTCTCAGAGAAGTTCATTTAACAAAAAAGGCGACGGATTGATTACGGACAACAAAATGCTTGTTCCTGTGGTTACAGTTGCCGATTGCGTGCCTCTTTTTTTGTATGATTCGAAAAAAGAAGTTTTTGCAGCCGTTCATTCTGGTTGGAAAGGAACTGGAATAATTGGAGAAGCGGTTAGGCTCGCTGTCGAAAAATACGGTTCAAAAGCGGAAGATATTTGCATTGCTATTGGACCTCATATTGGAAGAGAATGTTATTGTATTGACGAAAACCGAAAAAATTACTTTTTAGAAAATTTTGGTGAATGTGTAGCAAAACTCAAAAATGAAAACTCAGATTCAATTCAAAAAACAGCAGACGGAAAACTTTTGAGTTATTCATTGGATTTGACGAAAGCAAATCTTTTTGTCTTAAAAAAGGCTGGAATTTTGGAAGAAAATATAACAGTTGCAACTGACTGCACCTGTTGTTCAAAATTTTCGGACGGAAAAAACGTATTTGGAAGTTTTAGGCGGCAGGCTGCCTTTTTGCCGGAAAGTGTTTCTTTGGACGAAAAAAGCAGGGCTATGACGGTTCAGGCGGCATTTGTTATTTAAAATAATCTTACAAACAGAAGTGAATAGAATATGGAAACTCTAAAAAATTTGGAAATTGGGAAATCGGCGGTTATCAGCAAAGTTGGCGGAACAGGAGCGTTAAGACAGCATTTTCTTGACATGGGGATGATTCCCGGCGTAAAAGTTACGATGATGAAGCACGCACCTATGGGCGATCCGCTGGAAATCCGAGTTTTTAACTACGAACTGACACTTCGCAAGGACGAAGCCGCCAAAATCGAAATTGGATATAAAGAAAAGCTTTCAGATTCTAACGCAGATTTTTCTGATTCAACGGCAGAAAAAGAAACTTCCACCGCTTCAAACGATTTGCTGACTTCCCATCCAGGACTCGGCGAAGACGGAAAATATCATGAAAAAGAGACCGAAACTCCGCTTCCAGACAGCACGATTTTAACCTATGCCCTTGTCGGAAACCAGAACTGCGGAAAAACAACTCTTTTTAATCAGCTTACAGGCTCAAACCAGCATGTTGGAAATTTTCCGGGTGTTACAATAGACAGAAAAGACGGTGTAATAATAGGTCATCCAAAAACTCTTGTAACAGACCTTCCGGGAATTTATTCAATGTCGCCGTTTACAAGCGAAGAAATTGTTTCCAGAAATTTTGTCCTTAAGGAAAAACCAAAGGCGATTTTAAATATTCTTGACGCCTCTGCAATAGAGAGAAGCCTTTACCTTACTATGCAGCTTCTGGAGCTTGATATTCCCATGGTAATTGCGTTAAATATGATGGATGAACTAACAGGAAACGGCGGTTCAATCAACATAAACGAAATGGAGAATTTGCTCGGCGTTCCAGTTGTTCCAATTTCTGCGCTAAAAAACGAAGGTGTAGACGAACTTGTTCAGCATGCAATCCATATCGCGCACTTTCAGGAAAAACCAGTTCCACAGGATTTTTGCAGCAAAGACGAGGCTGGCGGTGCAGTTCACAGGGCAATCCATGCTGTAATTCACCTTATCCAGGATCATGCCGAAAGGGCAGAAATCCCTATACGTTTTGCAGCAAGCAAAATAATCGAAGGCGACAAAATCATTCTGAATATGCTTGACTTGGATTTTAACGAAATTGAAATGCTTGAGCACATTGTTGTTCAAATGGAAAAAGAATCTGGTCTGGACAGAAGCGCGGCAATTGCAAAAATGCGCTATTCGTTCATCAATAAAATCTGCGGGAAAACAGTAAAAAAACCGCATGAATCAAAAGAACATTTGCGCAGCGAAAAAATCGATAAAATTCTTACAGGAAAATGGACTGCAATTCCAGCTTTTATTCTGATTATGACAACTGTGTTTCTGCTTACATTTAATGTTTTAGGCGCATTTTTGCAGGGGCTTTTGGAAAACGGTATAGACTTTGTTACAAATCTTGCGGCAAGCGGATTAAAAAACGCTGAAGTAAACGAAGTGCTGCAAAGCCTTGTTATTGATGGAATTTTTAAAGGCGTCGGAAGCGTCTTAAGTTTTCTTCCTATAATCGTAGTCATGTTTTTCTTCCTTTCTATGCTGGAAGATTCTGGTTATATTGCGCGCGTCGCATTTGTAATGGATAAACTTCTGCGAAAAATCGGACTTTCAGGACGCAGCATTGTTCCTCTTTTAATCGGTTTTGGCTGCACTGTTCCTGCCGTAATGTCCACAAGAACCCTTCCAAGCGAACGCGACCGGCGCATGACCATTTTGCTTACACCTTTTATGAGCTGCTCGGCGAAACTTCCGATTTACGCATTTTTTGTGAGCGCATTTTTCCCGAAGCACGGCGGTCTGATTATGGGCGGACTTTATTTTCTTGGCATTGTCTCAGGAATTTTTGTCGCCCTGCTTTTAAAAAAAACGCTTTTTAAGGGAGAAGCCGTTCCTTTTGTAATGGAGCTTCCAAACTACCGTCTTCCTGGTAAAAAAAATGTAGCCCAGCTTTTGTGGGAAAAAGCAAAAGACTTTCTGCAGCGCGCATTTACCGTAATTTTTATCGGAACAATCATAATATGGTTTTTGCAAAGCTTTAATCTGCGGTTTCAGCTTGTTTCTGACTCACAGCAAAGCATTCTCGCTTCAATTGCCGGAATCCTTGAACCAGTTTTCCGTCCAATCGGTTTAGGAAACTGGAAAATCATAACCTCGCTGATAAGCGGATTTATTGCAAAAGAAAGCGTAGTTTCTACAATGGAAATCCTTTTTGGAGACGTTTCAGCCGCAATAAAACCTCTTGCTGCGGCAAGCCTTCTGGTGTTCAGTCTTTTGTATACGCCGTGCATTGCGGCAATTTCTGCAGTCCGCCGCGAACTTGGGACAGGCTGGGCAGCTGGCGTTGCGCTCTGGCAATGTGCGCTTGCATGGATTTTGGCATTTTTCGTGCATTTTATAGGAAGCTTTATTTAAATTCTAATTTTTTACTGAACGAAAATTGCAAAAAAAAATCAGCGGCCTTGTACGTCAAGACCGCTGATAAAAGAAATTAGAATTGATTATTTTAAAAGATATTCAACTGTGGTTACAACCCTTACGTTCTTTTTTTCTTCAAGACCGGGAGCTGCGTCTTCGATTGTGAATAAGCCTTGTGTTGCTTTTTTGATTTTTCCAACCTTGCTATTTGAATCTCGGGCGAACTGTTCTGCTGCGGTTCTTGCGTTTTCTGTGGCTTCTGCAATCATTTGCGGTTTTATTTGATTCAATTTTGTAAATTCGTAGTTTACTTTGCCGTCATATTCCTGTAGAACTGCAATTCCGCTCGAAACCAAGTTTAGCGAATCTGCATAAGCGGATTTTACGCTTTCAATTTTTGAAGAACGAATTAAGATTGTCTGTCTTGCAATAAAAGTATAGCGCAATTTGCTTTGATCCATGTATGAATTGAGGGAATTGTCCGTAATTGCCGCCGGCTGCACAGTAAAGTCGTTTTCATCAAGCCCGTGGTCTTTGAGATATTTTTTTACTGTCTGAGTTTTTAAAATAACCGACTGCTGCAAAGACGAAAGATTGTTGTCGCCTGTTGAGAAAGCCATATTCCAGATTGCAAGGTCGGCATCAACTTCTTTTTCTGAAAGTCCGCGCACAGAAACGCTTCGTTCTGGCGTAATTATGTTTGTAAGGCCAAAAGCAAGAATCAATGATGAAATGATGATTGAAATTCCGATTTTTAAACTGTTCATAAAGTTCCTCCCATAAAAATGCCTGTTGAAAACTTTTGTTTGGCTTTTTATATTTTTGCGCTATTGAATATTATAGCCCGATTTTTTTGACTTTTCCATCAATTTTATTTTTCCATGACGGCTTTTGCCAGCTGGTCTGCGCAGCTTGTTCCTTTGTCGCGGCAAAGGTTTCCTAAAAGTTTTGTTGAAATTTCTTCGGCTGTCATTCCTTCGCAGAGTTTTGATATTGCCTTTAAGTTTCCGTCGCAACCGCCTTCAAATTTTATATTGTGAATTCTGTTTTGTTCGTCGCGTTCAAATGTTATTGATTTTGAACAAGTTCCTTTTGTTTTAAATGTTACTTTCTGCATTGTGCACCTCGTTTTTTTTGTTTAATTTTCTTCTTCGCCGATAAACGCCTTTATTTTGCTGACTGTTTTTTCGTCAGAAATGTGCGAAGCTGCTTCCATTATTTTTGCACGTGTCATTATTGATTTTGCAGTTTTTTCGTCAATTCCGCGCGACTGAAAATAAAACAGCTCTTCGGTGCCTAGGTTACCAAGGTTTCCGCCGTGGGCGCCTTCTACATTTTCTTCTCCACACAAAATCATTGGAATTGAACGGTTTACGGCAGTTGGCGAGGTTAGAAGGGTTTCTTCGTATTCGTTGCCTTTTGAACCTTCGCAGCCTCTCTTAAAATCGATTGTTCCGCGGTAAAGTTTTTTTGCATTGTCCAAAAGAGTGCCTTTTATGCTCATTTTTGACTCTGTGTCTTTTCCTGTGTGCGAAACGCAGTAATTTATGTCGAAATTTTGTTCATTTTTTGCGGTGTAGGCGGTTTCGCTTGTAAAGCTTGAAGCGTAACCAGAAAGTGCGCAGGTTACGTTTGCAAAAGCCTGTTTTGATCCGAGTTCAATTTGCGTTACTTTTACGCTTGCGTTGTCTTCTGCAAAAAACTGAGTGTCGTCAAGGTGAGTGTATTTTTGGCCTAAAAGCTGAACTTTCACAAGGTGAATTTTTGAATATGGTTTTGCCCAAAGTTTTGTCTGTATTGCGCAAAAACCGCCGTCAAAAGGAAGAGACGTGTAGTTCATTATTACGGTGATTTCGGAATTTTCTTCGGCAATTACAATTTGCCGTCCAGAATATGTCTGTCCGTCTTTGAGCTCAAAATCCAAAATTATCGGTTCTGTGCATTTTTTTTGCGCTGTAAGCGCAAATTTTACGGAATTTAGTGAATTGATGATGTCTGTAGTGTCTGTACTTGAACTTTGCGCCATAAAAGGAAGTTTTTCTTCGAGTTCGGCAATTTCTGCGCAGCCGTTTCCGTCGTCTTTGTAGAGAATCAAGCCGTCTGTTGCTCCGCGGATTTTTGCGCATGGAACGACAGAAGTGTCGATTTCTGTATCGAGAACGCCTCGGTTCATTTTGAGCCAGTTCCATGTAAGGTACGGCGTTTTATTTACATTATGATAAGAAATTTTTTTTGTCATAATTACATTCCTTGTAAATTTAAGGCTGCATTCGGGGGCTTGGGGCGCTCCCCAGGAGAGGGGGCAGCGTAAAACCGCAGGTTTGCAGCGAGGGGCAGGCGCCCCTTTGTATTTTTACATATTGCCCTTCATTTCCAGACGAATCAGGTTGTTCATTTCGACTGCGTATTCAAGCGGCAGTTCTTTTGAAACAGGATTTGCAAAACCGGAAACAATCATTGTGCGTGCTTCTTCTTCGCTGATTCCGCGGCTCATAAGATAGAAAATTGCGTCTCCAGAAATGCGGCCAATCTTTGCTTCGTGTCCGACTGCGCACTCGTCCGTGTGGATTTCCATTGCAGGAATTGTGTCGGAGCGGCTTTTGTTGTCGAGCATAAGTCCGTCGCAACTTACGCTTGCTTTTGAGCCTTTTGCTTCCGGTCCAATGTAGATTGCGCTTCGGTAAATCGAAGAACCTCCAGCCTTTGAAAGCGATTTTGAGGTTATGAGCGAAGTTGTGTCTGGCGCAAGGTGAACCATTTTTGCGCCTGTGTCCAGTTCCTGTCCTTCGCCTGCAAAGGTTACGCCTGTAAATTCCGCATGGGAGCCTCTTCCGACAAGGTCGCTTTCTGGATAAAGGTAGGAAATGTGGCTTCCAAATGAACCGGAGACCCAATCGATTGAACCGCCTTCTTCAACCCGCGCACGTTTTGTGTTGAGATTGTACATATTTTTTGACCAGTTCTCGACTGTCGAATAGCGCAAATGTGCATTTTTTTTGACGTACAGCTCAACACAGCCTGCGTGAAGGTTTGCAACGTTGTATTTTGGTGCGGAACAGCCTTCGATAAAGTGAACGTCTGCGCCTTCGTCTACGATTATGAGAGTGTGCTCAAACTGTCCGGCGCCTTTTGCATTCAGACGGAAGTAACTTTGCAGTGGAATTTCGACTTTTACGCCTTTTGGAACATAGACAAAGCTTCCTCCAGACCAGACGGCTCCATGAAGAGCTGCAAATTTGTGGTCGGAAGGTTTTACAAGCTGCATAAAATGCTCTTTGACCATATTTGCATAAGGCCCGGAAAGTGAACTTTCAAAGTCTGTATAGATAACTCCCTGCTTTGCTACTTCGTCCTGAAGGTTGTGGTAAACCAGTTCAGAGTCGTACTGTGCGCCAACGCCTGCGAGAGATGTGCGTTCTGCTTCTGGAATTCCAAGTTTTTCAAAAGTTTGCTTTATGTCTTCAGGAACGTCTTCCCACTTTGTCTGCATTTGCGTGTTTGGACGAACATAGGTTACGATTTCATCTATGTTGAGTCCTGAAATATCTGGTCCCCATTCCGGAACTTTAAGTTCGTTGTAAATTTCGAGAGCTTTTAAGCGGAATTCCCTCATCCATTCAGGGTCGTGCTTGTCTTCTGAAAGTTTTTCGACGATTTCTTTTGTCAGTCCTTGCTTATTGCGGTAAAATCCTTTTTCTTCATATTTAAAATCGTATGGAGAATCGGAAACTTCTGGTATTTCGTTGTTTTTTTCTGCCATTTGTCTGTCCTTTAAGCGTTATGCCAGATTTCCTCTTTCAAACTGCTCAAAACCGTTGGCATTGATTTCTTCAACGAGTTCTGCCCCGCTGTCTTTTACGATTTTGCCTTTTACAAGAACATGCGTTCTGTCGATTTTAAGGCTTTCCAAAATTTTTGTCGAATGTGTAATTACGAGGAGAGAGCCATTTGCGGACTTTTGATATTCTTCGATTCCTTTTGAAACAGTGCGAACTGCATCAACGTCAAGTCCAGAATCCGTTTCGTCAAGAATTGCAAGCTTTGGCTTGAGCATTAAAAGCTGCAAAATTTCGCTCTTTTTGCGCTCTCCGCCGGAAAAACCGACATTCAAATCTCGTTTTGCATAACTTTCGTCCATGTTGAGAAGAGCCATTTTTTCTTTTAGCTCTTTTTGAAACTGAAAAAGCCGTACTCTCTGTCCTGTTGCTGCTTGAAGAGCGCTTCGTATAAAGCTTTCAAGAGAAATTCCTGGAACTTCGAGAGGCGACTGAAAACTCAAAAAAAGACCTTTTGCGGCGCGTTTGTCTGACGGAAGGCTTGTAATGTCTTCTCCATCAAAGAAAATTTTTCCGCTAGAAACAGTGTAGCGGGGATTTCCCATAATTGTGTATCCGAGGGTTGATTTTCCAGCTCCATTTGGTCCCATAAGAACATGAGTTTCGCCGGCATTTATATTTAAAGAAACGCCGTTTAAAACCTGTTTATTTTCTATATTTACTGATAAATCCTTAATCTGTAATAAATTGTCCATAATTTGCAAATTATATAGAAAATATGTGTTTTAGAGAATACTATTGCGAACTTAATATGCGCACGGCAGTGATTTGGCATAACAAAAGTTATGCCGCGACTTTTGCTTGCGCAAAACTCGTTTATTTTAGTGTGCGCAATATGCGCACGGCAGTGATTGGAACTGCGCCGCAGGCGAACCGGCTTTGCCGGTTTGGAGCGAAAGCGGAACAGTGGAAAGCACGGTTTTTAGGCTTGTCCTAAAAAGCCGCCCGAAAAAAAAGAAAAAAAACGGATTTTTAATTTTTTTTGAATTTTAATGTGCTAGAATTGGATTTATGAATTTAAAAAGAAAATCTGGAATATTGCTTCATCCTACGTCTTTGCCGGCTTCTGCTGGAATCGGGACTATTGGCCGTCCGGCTTTTGATTTTGTCGACTGGCTTTCGGCTTCTGGCACTAAATTGTGGCAAGTTTTGCCTTTGGGACCGACTGGTTACGGAGACTCGCCTTACCAGCCATTTTCGGCTTTTGCGTTAAATCCGCTTTTGATTGATTTTGAGGATTTGCTTGAGCGTGGATGGGCTCAAAAAGATGAAATTGTTCCGCCAGATTACATAAAAACTGACGGAAATGTTGACTTTGGAAGCGTTGTCTGGTGGAAAACTGGCGTTTTAAAGAAAATTGCGCTAAAACTTTTGGACGGCGGCTTAAAAGGACTGAAGACTGAATTTGGAATTTTTTGCAAAGAAAACGATTTTTGGCTTGATGATTTTGCTTGTTTTATGAGCATAAAATCGCATTACGATGACGAAGGAATGTGGAATAAAGCCTGGCCTGAAGAATTGCGGCTTTGCCGGAAAAATGCGGTCAGCTTATGGAAGAAAAGTCACGAAGATGAAATTTTAACGACAAAATTGATTCAATTTTTTGCATTTACGCAATGGAATGCTCTTCATGAATATGCAAAGTCAAAAAATGTTGAAATTATCGGGGATATTCCGATTTTTGTAAGTGCTGACAGCGCAGATGTTTGGGCAAACCAAAAATATTTTCAATTAAAGGAGAACGGGGAATCGAGCGTTGTTGCTGGAGTTCCGCCGGATTATTTTAGTCCGACAGGTCAGCTTTGGGGAAATCCTCTTTATGACTGGAAAAAAATTTCGGAAGACGGTTTTGAATGGTGGATTTTGCGCATAAAAAATATTTTAAAGCTTGTTGACTATGTGCGGATTGACCATTTTCGCGGTTTCGATTCTTATTGGGCTGTAAAATTTGGTTCTAAGACTGCCGAAAAGGGCAAATGGCTCAAAGGACCCGGAATCGCTCTTTTTAAGGCGATAAAAAATGAGCTCGGAGAATTGCCTTTAATCGCCGAAGATCTGGGTGAAATTACGGACAGTGTGCGCCGGTTGCGCGATAAATGCGGACTTCCCGGAATGAAAATAATTCAGTTTGGTTTTGATTGTGCGGAAGAAAAAAAAGGCTCTCTTGTAAATGCTTTTTTGCCTCATAATTTTTTTAATGCAAATTGCGTTGCTTATACTGGAACCCACGACAACGACACAACCCAGGGAATGCTGAATTCGCTTTATGAAGAGAATTTGTGCCTTGTTGCGTCGTATTTGGAAGGACGGAAGGTAGGTTTTTCTGAGGCATGTGCAATGCGTTCTGACGGAAGTTTGTGCCGAAAACTTGTTAGTCTTTGTTTTTCGAGCACAGCTTCTTTTGCTCTTGTTCCAATGCAGGATTTGTACGGCTTTGGTTCTGATTGCAGAATGAATACGCCGGGAAAAGCCTGTGCAAATTGGTCATGGAGAATGAGATATGATATGCTTTACGGAGAAATTGCCAGCAAAAAGTGCGAGTGGCTAAAAGAATTGAACTGCTTATATAACAGATAGAATTCATAAGTGTAGTATGTAGATACACGAAGTTGAAAAAAATACGGACAGCGTCTGCTGTCCGTATTTTTTTGTTAGGTGTTTAAGTGAAAATTAAAAGTTTACTAGCCGAAGAATAGGTTTTCCAAAGAGAACGAGAATAAAGTCAATTAGCCAGACGATATTCCAGCCGAAAAATATGCGTAGAATTGCCGCTACAATCTTTTTTTCGGAAAGCCGTGTAAAAATTCCCATTAGCGGGCCAAGAAAGAGGGCAAGAAGCACACTTACAAGCCATGGAAGTCCGAAGTAATCCTTTGTTTTTCGAGATTTTTTTGCCATATTTTATAATCCTCCAATTATTTGTATAATCATTATCAATGTAAAAAATCTTTTCGTCAAACTTTTTGTTGAGCGGATAAAAAAACAGGTGGACAATATGAAAGAAAAATTAAAAATTTTGTGGGAACTTTTTAGCGTAATGTTCAAGGTCGGTTTATGCACTTTTGGAGGCGGAATTGCAATGCTTCCAATTCTTGAGCTTGAGCTTGTTGAAAAACGCGGCTGGACTACTTCCGAGGAGCTTCTTGACTGGTTTGCAATTGGCCAGTCGACTCCAGGAATTATTGCTGTAAATGTTGCTACTTTTACAGGCTACAAGAAACTTGGCGTAATTGGCGGATGTGTTTCGACTTTTGGAATGGTTTTCCCTTCGCTTATAATAATTACGATTATTGCGCTTTTTATAAATAATTTTGCAGAACTTGTTTGGGTTCAAAAAGCGCTGCGTGGAATTAACGTTGCTGTTGCTGCAATTTTGACCAGCGCAGTTTACAAATTTTCAAAAAAGTCTGTAAAAAACATTTTTGGTTTTATTCTTCTTGTGATTTCGTTCCTTTTGATTTTTGTTTTTAACGTTGGAACAATTTGGATTATTCTTGGAAGCTGCATTCTTGGAATTTTGATTGCAGTTTTTCGCGGTGATTTTAAGAAAGTTTCAGAAAAAGAAAATTCCGCTTCCGACGGAAACAAACATGTAAAAAAATAAATTTAGAGAATTAGCTGGAGAAAAATATGACAGAATTTATTATGACACAGATTCAAAATCAAACATCAGTAGGACTTTTTTGTCTTGTTGCAGTGTTTTTTTATATAGGACTTATAACAATTGGCGGAGGTCAGGTTGGAATTACAATTATTCAGCAAATTGCGGTTGATAATTTAAAGCTTCTTTCGGCTGAAAAATTTTTCAATATGGTCGCAATTTCTGAATCTACTCCTGGTCCGATTGGAATTAATCTTGCGACTTATGTTGGCACGGAACTTTACGGTGTTTTCGGCGGAATTATTACGACATTTGGACAGGTATTGCCTTCTTTAATCGTAATAATGCTTATTGCCCGCTATTTTGGCAAATTCTCCGAAAAAAAAGGTGTTCAGGCTGCTTTTTCCACATTGCGTCCTGCTGTTTCTGGCGTAATTGCGGTTGCGGCGGCAAAAATTCTTATTCTTGCCCTTATCACTGCTACTTCGGGTTTTGTAGCGTCGGATATTTCAACTTGGCAGAGCGGAATTATAATCAGTGCGGTTAATGCGGCTTTTTATGTTCTTTGCCTTGTCGTTTTGTTTACGACAAAACTTCATCCTGTTTTTATAGTTTTAGCAGGCGCAATTTTTGGAGTTGTATTCTGTTAAAAACGAAAGTAAAATTAAAAAAGTTATAATCGCTGTTTTAATGGGAGAAAAAATGAGCACACATATTAACGCTCCTGCTGGAGCAATTGCAGAAAATATTCTTTTGCCTGGAGATCCTCTTCGTGCCAAATTTATCGCAGAGAATTTTTTGGAAAATCCAAAATTGTATAACGAAGTGCGCGGAATGTACGGTTATACGGGAACTTACAAGGGAGTTCCTGTAAGCGTTCAGGGAACTGGAATGGGACAGCCTTCGCTTTCAATTTATGCTACTGAACTTTTTAAGGATTATGGCGTTCAAAAAGCGATTCGCGTTGGAACCTGCGGAGCAATTTCTGAAGAGCTTGAGCTGCGAGATACAGTTCTTGTAAATTCAGCGTGTTCAGATTCCTGTCTTTTAAACCAAAGATTTGGCGCTCTCCATTTTGCTCCAACTGCCGATTTTTATATGGTAAAAACTGCCGATTCTGTTGCTCAAAAAATGGGAATCCGCTATACGATTGGTTCTGTTGCTTCTTCAGATTTTTTTTATGACATCAATTCAAACTGGAAGAAGTGGAAAGAATACGGTGTTAAAGGAATCGAAATGGAAAGCGCAGAACTTTTTACTCTTGCCGCGCAATATAACCGTCGTGCAATGGCAATTATGACCGTTAGCGACCATATTCTCAAAGGCGGAGAAACTACTGCCGAAGAAAGACAGACGGCTTTTACAAATATGATGAGAATTGCCCTTGAAACGATAATTTCGGTCTGAAAAAAACTGAAAATAGAAAGTGCCATGGAGTTTTTGACGTAGTGTTCTTGAAAAAGTTCTATGGCGCTTTTTTTATTTTGCTTTAATTCTTATTATTTTTGCCTTGCCTTCGAGAGTGACTTTTTCTCCCGGAGAAACTGCAAAAATCTGTTCTGCTTGCAAGGTTTCAAAAAGAACTTTTTGTCCGTCGGAATCTGTTCCTGTTGCTTTTAGTTTTTCTGCGTTTACAACGAATAAAAGTTCATAGCCTTCGTTTTTGGAAGCAAGAAATGAATATCCGCCAGAAAAATTTTTTTGGATAAGCGAAAAATACGGACACTCAAAATTTTGTGCAAGAGGCGCAATTGGCGACAAACTGAATGGTTTTCCGTCTGAAAAGCAGTTTTTTGTGTCTGCTTCGAGTTTTATTGATTTTACGCCTTTTTCGATATGCAGTTCGCGCGGACGTCCCCAGTCGTAGAGCCTGTATGTAATGTTGCAACTCTGCTGGACTTCCATAAGACGAATTCCTCCGCCTATTGCGTGCACAGTTCCTGCTGGAATAAAGATGAAGTCGCCTTTTTTTACTTCAACGCTGTTCATAAGTCCAGAAACCGTTCCGTTTTTTATTGCGGCAGAAATCTGTTCTTTTGTGCAGCCGTCTTTTAAGCCGGCAATTAGTTTTGCGCCTTTTTTGCAGTCAAGAATGTACCAGCATTCAGTTTTTCCGCGGGAGCCTTCACCTTCAAGTTCAACGGCTGTTTTATCGTCCGGATGAACCTGGACAGAAAGAGTGTCATTTGCCTGAATGATCTTTACAAGAAGAGGATAATCTTTTACGAGTTCAATAAAATCTTTTTGGGAACCGTCTTTGTGGGTTGATGCAATCCAGTCTTCGTATCCCCATACTTTTTCTGAGCGAATTGGTGTTAAAAGTTTCAATTATTTGTCCCAAAGTTTTTCAGGATAGTAGCCAGATGCAATTTTTTCGGCGATTGCGTCTTTTACAACCTGTTTGTCTTCTGCGTAAGTCATGCCAAACCAGCTTTCTTCGGAAGTGAATACTTTTATCTTGCCTTTATTGTCTTTGATAATTTGGCTTGCGGCAACTGGAAGAAGCGCTTCTGCTTTTTGTTCTTCGAGGTTTGTTTTTTTGAATCCGTCCCAGTATTTTTCAAATTCATCGAAAGCGGCAGGTGTAAAGCCGAAGAGATTCATGCTGACAGTTTCGTTTCCGGTCAGTTTGTAGATTGTGCCGTTCAAATCTGATTCAATTTCGTTTCCGCTGAAATTTTCGCCAGTATAGTAAATTTTTGTGTTTTCGGTGATTGATTCAAGGTAGCCGTCTTTTGTCCGGCAGACTCCACGGCTTACAGAACCGTTTCTGCTCATTGTTTTTCCGAGAATGTAGCCGACCATTGCGTGTTCTGTGCAGCTATTGTCGATAGAAGAAAGGTATTTTCCGAGTGTTTCAAATGCTGAGCGTCCGTAGTAGTCATCTGCATTGATTACTGCATAAGGAGTGTTGAGCGCTTTTTTTGCGCAGAGGACAGCGTGAAGAGTTCCCCATGGCTTTTTGCGGCCGGCTGTCTGAGAAAGTGCGTATTCGTCGGCAGTCAAAAGCGCTTCTGGCGACTGAAAAACATATTCGGCATCGATATTTTTTGCAATTCTGTCAAAAAGACGTTCACGGAAATCCTTTTCAATGTCCTTTCTGATTATGTAAACGATTTTTTCAAAACCGCATTTTTTAGCGTCATATGCAGCGTAGTCAAGAAGACACTCTCCGTTTTTTCCAACTGTATCAATCTGTTTGATTCCGCCGTAACGGCTTCCCATTCCTGCCGCAAGTACGAGTAAAGTAGGTTTCATAATAATCTCCCGTAATGAATGTTATTTTAGAACATCTTTTTGTGCGTTCGAAATTCATTTTAGCACTAAAATTTCACTTTTTCAACAAAACGGTTTTTTCGTGTTTGTTCGAGTTTTTTGTGTAAAGTGATTCTTGAAAAATTGAATAATATAATCGATTTTAATAGAAAAATGCAGAATCTTTTCTGATTGTAACAAGAGTTTTTATTCATTATAATTGAAACTTCTAAAAAGTTGTGAGGTTTGTATGCTTACTTTGAAATTTGGTGGTACTTCGATGGGATCCGCCCGCAGAATGCTTGATTCTGTGGAAATTATGCTTGGCAGGGCAAAAACTGACAGGATCAGCGTAATTGTTTCTGCCGTTGCCGGAGTTTCTAATGCTCTTCAGGCCGCTATTGACGGCTGTGTTTCTGGTTCGCTTCCTGCAAATTTCATAGACGGCATAAAAAGGACTCATGGAGATATTTGCGCCCAGCTTCATGCTTCTGTAGCAGGTTTTGACTCTGATTCTACAATGGCAAAAATCGAACCTAACTTTATTGAACTTGAAAAATTGCTTTCTGGCGTTGCGGCTTTTGGCGAATGTCCGGAATCAATTTACTGCCGCATAATGGGGATGGGCGAACTGTGCTGTGTTCCGATTATAAATGCAATTCTTATTGCAAAAAAACAGAATGTTCTTGTTTTGGACAGCCGAAAATTCATCTTTACAACTGGAAACCAGATTGAAAGCGATCCTGATTATGCAAGAACTTCGGAAGCTCTTGGACCTTACCGCGATGGTGCTGAATGTTCTCAGGCGCAGATTCTTCTTTTTCCAGGATTTGTATGCGGTTGGTCTGCGCATGCCGATGATGAGCCGAAAATGGGACTTTTGGGGCGCAATGGCTCGGATTTTTCTGCCGCAATAATAGGCGCCTGCCTTGCTTCTAAAAAAGTTGAATTTTGGACAGATGTTGATGGAATCTATACTGCCGATCCTCGTGTCGTAAGCGATGCAATTCTTGTTGACGATATGACTTACGAAGAGGCGATGGAACTTTCGTTCTTTGGTTCAAAAGTCCTTCATCCAAAAACTCTCGCCCCTCTTGTTGCCCGCGGAATCGAAGCATGGAGCTTAAATTCTCACAATCCCAAGGCGCGTGGAACTAGAATTGGCCGCGGCCCTTTTGAATCTGAAAAAAAAGTTGGGCCTGTCTGCGGAATTTCTTGTCTGAAAAAAACAGCCCTCGTTTCAGTAAGCGGTGGAGGAATGAAAGGTAAAACTGGCATTGCAAGCCGAATTTTTGCCGCAGTAAGCCGTGCAGGAATCAGCATGCTTTTGATTACTCAATCTTCTTCAGAATATACAATTTCGTTCTGTGTACGCCAAAGCCAGAGCGTAGAAGTAAAAGATGCTCTTGAGTCTGAATTTGCATTTGAAATCCGTGACGGCCTTATAAATCCGATAAGTGTAATCGAAGACTGTGCAATTGTGTCGATTGTCGGCGATGGTATGAAGCAAAATCGTGGTGTTGCAGGAAAATTCTTCAATGCGCTTTCGAGCCGAAGCATAAATATTCTTGCGATTGCACAAGGTTCAAGCGAACGCTCAATTTCGACAGTAATTGCCGGTGAATATGGCGACATTGCCGTAAAGACAACACACAGATTCTTCTTTAATACAACTCAGCCGATTGAAGTTTTTGCTTTTGGCGCAGGAACAATTGGCGGAGCCTTGCTTGATCAGATTTATAAACAGCAGAAGATTTTGAAAGAACAGAATATCGACATAAAAGTTTGCTGTATTGCGACAATGCGAGGAATGCTTCTTGACGGAAATGGACTTGATTTGTCTGACTGGAGAAATGCAGTTTCTGTTTCTGGAAAAAAGACGAATCTTGATGAAGTTTTAAAATTTGTAAAGGAAAACAAGCCTCTAAATCCTATTTTTGTTGACTGTACGGCAAGCTACGATCTTCCAGAACGCTATCTTGATGTTTTGAATTCTGGCATGAATGTCGCAACTCCTAACAAACGTGCAAATTCAATGTCTATGCAGTATTATCGTGAATTGCGTGAAACTGCGAACAAAAATCATGTGCGCTTTTTGTACGAAACAAATGTTGGAGCAGGACTTCCGATTATTGATACTTTGCAGAACTTGTTTAAATCTGGAGACAGCCTTGCAGGTTTTAACGGAATTATGTCAGGTTCTCTTTCGTATATTTTTGGAAAACTCGACGAAGGAAAAAAATTTAGCGAAGCGGTAAAAGAAGCAAAAGAAATGCGCTTTACGGAACCTGATCCTCGCGACGACCTTAAAGGAACTGATGTTGCACGCAAGGCTCTGATTATTGCGCGCGAAGCCGGAATGGAAATTGAACTTTCTGACATAAAAATGAATTCGATTTTTCCTGAAAATTTCAGCATAGAAGGAACTGTAGACGAGTTTATGGCTCGTTTGCCGGAAGTTGATTCTTATTTTGATGAAAAAATGGCTTCTCTTAAAAAGCAGAATAGAGTTTTGCGAATGGGCGCATCGATAAAAAACGGCAAGGTTTCTGTCGGAATGCTGGAAGTAGGACCAGAAAATCCTTTATTTGCGGTAAAAGGCGGTGAAAATGCCTTTGTATTTGAAACAGCAAGATATACGCCAATTCCTTTGACAATCCGCGGTTACGGAGCAGGAGCAGACGTTACTGCGGCCGGAGTATTTGGCGACGTCTTAAGAACGGTAAGCTTTAATCCGGAAGTGTAGCTTTTGATAAAAAATCCGTGCGGCAGAATGTTGCACGGATTTTTTTTATAAAAAGCAGAGTTTGGTGAGCTGTCTATAGCAGTTTTGCGGGGCGTTGCGGGGTGCCCCCGCTTGAAGGGGTAGCGGCCGGCGCAGCGGGCGCGCAGGGGAAGGCTTTCCCCTCCTTTAATTTAATTCAACATAGGTTTTTCCGAATCCGCCGTCTTCTGGCGAAGCGTAATGAAAACTTTTGACGGCCGGGTATTGCGAAAGATATGTTTGGACTGACTGCTGCAAAATGCCGTTTCCTTTGCCGTGGATTATAGAGAAGGTTTTGAAATTGTGAATTTGGCAGAGGTCGAGCTGGCGTGCAAGGGCTTTGAGGGCTTCTTCTTCGCGCATTCCGAGGAGACGCAGCTCGAAAACTGGTTTTGCCTGTCCAGAAATGTCTTGGGCAAGTTCTATGCTGACAGTCGCGCGAATTTGGGCTGGGGCTATGAGCTCAAGATCCTTTTCTTTTAAATTTATTCTGATTGAGCCTAATTGTACTGACCAAACGCCTTTTTTTATGCTGGAAATCAATGTTCCGCGTGTTTTTGTTGCCCTGTGCAGAACTTCGCTGCCGGCTTCGAAGGCAAGTGGCGAAACTTGTACGGTCTGCGCCTTTGTTACGAAACTTGAGCCTGCTTGTGCGCTGAGTTTTTCTGCTTCTTCTGCTGTGTATGTGTTTTTTGCCAGTGCGAGTGCCTGCGCATTGCTGAGCTTTTTTTTGCTTGCCTTGTTTGATTTTGGGCGGTTTGAACTGTTTGTGCTTATGAGCATGCCGTTTTCCAGGCGGACAGGTTCTGACTTTAATTTTTTTTCGAATTCTTCTTTTTGTTTTTCGAGACGGATTTTTTCTTCTTCGAGGGCTTTGTCTGATTTTTCGACTTTGCCTGTAAGTTCGTTTAAAAACTGTTTTACGCTGAGTGTTTTTTCGCGGGTTATTTCGCCTTCGCGGAGGGTCCGCACGAGATTTTCGAGTTTTTTGCGGGTTTGCGAAACAAAAAGTCCTGATTCCTGCTGCTCACGTTCTCTAAGTTCGAGTTCTTTTTCTTTTTGACGAAGAAGCTTTTGTTCCAGCTTGAGTTCTTTTTCTTTAAGACGGCTTTCGAGGTCTGCTGCTTCTTTTTCGGCTTTTGCAAACTGGGCGTATTTTTCGGTAAGACCTTTTATGAGCGTGCTTACGTCTGCCTGTTCGCTTTGAATGTAGTGTTTTGCTTTTTCGACTGTTTCTGAGCTTAAGCCTGAACGTTTTGCAATGTCTAAGGCGTGGCTTTCTCCCGGAACTCCCATCAAAAGCCTGTATGTCGGGCTTAGCGTGTCCGTGTCAAAATCTACGCTTGCGTTTATGCAGAATTTGTTTGTGTAACCGTAATTTTTTAAAATTCCGTGGTGGGTTGTGACAAGGACGAATGCTTTTTTTTCGATAAGATGGTCAAGAACTGCCATTCCGATTGCTCCGCCTTCCTGTGGATCTGTTCCGCTGCCAAGTTCATCCAGAAGAACAAGGCTGTCTTTATCTGCCTTTTTTACCGCTGCCGCAATGTTTTTCATATGTGCGGAAAAAGTTGAAAGGCTTTGGTCAATTGACTGTTCATCGCCAATGTCTGCAAAAACCGAGTTGAATACAGGAAGCCTTGTGCCGTCTTTTGCCGGAAGTGGAAATCCAGTCTGGTTTAAAAGCGCAAAAAGCGCAAAGGTTTTGAGGCTGACTGTTTTGCCGCCGGTGTTTGGGCCTGTGATTATGAGAACATTTTTTTCGTTTAAAAATTTCATGTCTATTGGAACGGCTTTTTCGCCAAGAAGCGGATGCCTTGCTGCGACGAGGGCAGGAGGAAGAGCGGTTCCGTCTTTTTCTGTGCAAGAAAGCGCATATGTACAGTCGTTTTCAATTCCCCAGCGGGCCGCCGCGCAAGTTTGGTCGAGTTTGATTAGAATTTTGAGGGCGGAAGAAATGAATTCAACATAGGGCGCTATTTTTGCTGTGAGTTCTGTAAAGATTTTTCGTGTTTCGCTCTGAAGATGGAATTCTTCTTGAATAAGTTCATTATTTTTTCGTACGACTTCGTCAGGTTCGATAAAAATTGTCTGGCCTGACGCGCTTACTTCGTGGACAATTCCCGAAATTCGTGCGCGCTGATTCGCTTTTACCGCAAGAACCTGCCTGTCTGCCCTGAACGCCGGAACATTGCTCGAAAGTACGTTTGAAAGGCTTGAATCTGCCGTGTATTTTTTGAGCGCTCCTGCAATTTCTGATTTAAGCTGGGCGATTTTTGCGCGGATTTCGCGTAGAACCGGAAGGTCTTTTAGTTGTCCGTCCTTGTCCAGGACTCGCGAAATTTCGTTTTTTACTGCCAAGAGCTCATTTTCCGGAAGAGTCTGCGAGAGTGAATGAAGTTTTTTTACGGACAGTGTTTTTGAAGCGGTGTTTATTGTTTCTTCTGCGTTTAGGGCCGAAGTTGCAAACTGCAAAATTGCAAAAAGCTGTTCGCGGTCGAGAGTTGTTCCTTCAACACGTAAAATCTTAAAAAAAGAATGAACCGGATTCCAGCTTTTTATAGAAAAAGAAGATTTTGAATTGAGAATTATGTCCCATTCCCGGCTTAAATTTTTTAATTCTTCGATTTTTTCATTTTCTGTAAACGGAAGTTTTGTTTTAAAAAGTTCCTGTGATTCTTCGCCTGCGCAAAATCCTGCAATTGTGTCGCGGATTCTAAAATAGGCAAGGTCTTCGAGTGTTTTTTTGTGCCACATTGTTAGTCTGTCCAGCTGCCTGTTTTAATTTCTTCTGAGATTTTTTTCCAGTTTTCATAGCGCTCTCGGCTGATTTTGCCAGATTCAACGGCTTCGAGAATTTTGCAGCCTTTTTCGTTTATATGTGTGCAGCTTAAGCCAAAGTTGCATTTTCCGACAAGGGGAGAAAATTCCCTAAAGTAAAGTGCAAGGTCTTTTGATTCGATGCCGTGCAGTACAAAGCGTCTGACTCCTGGAGTGTCGATTATTGAGGCTACAGCGCCTTGGATGCCGCCAGTAAGCGATTCGTTTAATTTTATGTGAAGCAAAGTGCCTTTTGTTGTTGTGTGGCTTCCTTTGCCGTATTTTTTAGAAAGACTTCCTGTCTTGAGAACGACAGTGCTGTCCAGAACGTTTACAAGAGATGATTTTCCGACACCGGACTGGCCTACAAGCGCGCAGAGTTTGTTTTGGATAAAATGTGCAAACTCAACCATGCCTTCGCCAGTTTTTGCAGAAATTTTCATCACCTTGTATCCGAGTTTTTCCCAGATTGAAACGTATTTTAAGAATGATTCGTCTTGAGAACCTTCAAGGTCGCATTTATTGACGAGAATTATCGGTTCGATTCCCTGTCTTTCGGCCTGTGCAAGTTCGCGGTCAATAAAACGCGGACGGAAATCAGGCTCTTCTGGGGTTGTAACGAGAATTACATAGTCAAGATTTGCTGCCAGAAGCTGCGGAGAACGTCCTTTTACGTTCCAACGTACGAATTCGTTTTTGCGCGGAACCAAAGCCGTAATTTGACCTTTTTTGTCTTCAAGACTGTCAACTTCAATTTGGACAATGTCGCCAGGAGCAAGCGGATTGTAATATTTTTTGTCTGATTTTAACCTTTTGCTTTTGAGGGCGCATGAACGGGTTGTAAAACCTCCGTCATCTTCGGAAAAAGATTCAACTTCAAAGACATTGTTCGAGCCGCTTAAAACGGTACCTGTAAGTTGGTTCATATAAGTTGATTTTACGTAAGATTTTAAGGTTTTGCAATATTTTCTGGAACCTTTTCGCCAGTCGGCGCGCTCACCTCGCGGGTTCGCTTCTTTTTGTTGGAGGGGGGGGGAAGGGGGATGCCTAATAAGTTCTAAATGTCATTGTCGTTCTTGATACTGCGATGTTTGCATAGCAAGCTCGGTTAGCAATCTCTAAATGATTGCAATATATTCATTTAGATTTTCGTGGCAGACCCTAAAATGGCAGAAAATATACTTTTGGGACATTGCCCATAAAAAAAGACATCCCAAAAGATGTCTTTAAGCTTTTTTTAGCTCCAACGGGAGTCGAACCCGTCTCCCCGCCTTGAGAGGGCGATGAACTAAACCGATATTCGATGGAGCCTTTTGTTTTTTTATAAAAAAAGCCGACTATTAAAAGTCAGCCCTTTTTCGAGTTCCCCAAGGAGGATTCGAACCCCCACAGTCAGAACCAGAATCTGAAGTGCTACCATTACACAATCGGGGAATGTGATTTGTGATGTAAACTACTATATGAAAAAATAAATTTTATGTCAAGTGTTGGATATTAAAAATTTAGTTTTTTATGTGCGCTCTGTATTTTTTGTTTTGTTGAAAAGAAAATGCTTTTTTTCTAAAATATTCTTGATGTCGAGATCTTGCACAAAGCTTTTTATAAAGTTGGATAAAAATTATGTTTAATGCTGGCGGAATTTCTGCTTTTGTTTTTGATATGGATGGAGTGCTTTTGGACACTGAAAGTCTCTGTAAAAAATGCTGGAGACTGGCGGCTGAAAAATGGAATCTTAAGGGCGTTGATGAAGTTTATTACCAGTGTGTAGGGCAGTCAGATCAGGATACTCTTTTTACTCTTCAGAATTTTTTTGAAAAACAGAATGAAAATTTTAATGTTCGAGAATGGTATGATTATGCCAGAAATCTTTTTCGTAAAACAGAAGAAAGCGAAGGAATTGAACTTATGCCAGGTGCAAAAAACTGTCTTGAGCGGCTAAAAAATAAAGGTTTTATTCTTGCGCTTGCAAGTTCAACTAGAAGACAGGCAGTCGAAAGACAGCTTTCTCGTGCTGGATTGATAGATTATTTTGAAACACTTACCTGTGGCGACAGCGTAGAGCATTCAAAGCCAGATCCTGAAATCTATTTAAGGGCCTGTTCCTCTGTCGGTATAGATCCAAAAAACTGTGTTGCCGTCGAAGACAGTCCGAACGGTGTTCTTTCGGCGTATAATGCCGGTTTAAAAGTTATTTTAGTTCCAGACCAGATAAAACCGGACGAAAAAATAAAAAGTTTGTGCGCAAAAATTTTAAATTCCCTGGAAGAAATTTAAAACTGTGTAAAAAATTTGGGAAATCTTCTTATTGTTAGGATTTTTTGATTTTGGTATAATCTCTCTCTAGTTTTTTATGGTCTTTAAATTTTATTTTGAAGGCTGAACTTTTTTAGCGAAGGAATTTTTTGAAATTTTACAGGGTACGAAAATGGCTTTAGATTTTGCAAAAATGCGCAATATTGGAATTATGGCTCACATTGACGCCGGAAAAACAACAACAACTGAGAGAATTCTTTTTTACACGGGAAAAATTCATAAAATCGGCGAAATTGATGATGGTACCGCAACTATGGATTTCATGAAGCAGGAACAGGAGCGTGGAATTACGATTGCTTCTGCTGCAATTACGACTCAATGGAAAGGCTACACGATAAATATTATCGACACTCCGGGACACGTTGACTTTACTGCCGAAGTTGAGCGCTCGTTGCGTGTTTTGGACGGTGCTGTTGCTGTAATTTGCGCTGTTGACGGTGTTCAGCCACAGACCGAAACTGTATGGCGGCAAGCTGACCAGTTTAATGTTCCAAGACTTTGTTTTGTAAATAAAATGGACAGAATTGGAGCAGATTTTTTCTATTCTATAAATGATGTCCGCGAAAAATTTGGCGCAAATACTATTGCCCTTCAAATTCCTATTGGACAGGGCGAAAAATTTGAAGGCCTGATTGATTTAATCAAAATGAAGGAAATTCGCTGGAACGAAAGCGATGAAGGCGAAACTTTTATTGAATCGGAAATTTCTCCTGAAAGAAAGGACGAGGCTGAAAAGTGGCATGCAAAACTAGTTGACGATGTTGCTTCGGCTGACGATGCGCTTGGAATGATTTATCTTGAAGGCGGAGAAATCTCTGACGATATGCTCAAGGCCGCTTTGAGAAGATGTACGATTGCTAGAACTGCGGTTCCTTGTGTGCTTGGTTCTGCGCGCCGCGACAAGGGAATTCAGCCTTTAATTGATGCTGTTCTCGACTATTTGCCTTGTCCGACCGATGTTCCTCCTGCAAAAGGCCTTCATATAAAAAAAGACCGCGAAGAAGAAGTAGAAATTCCTTGCGACGAAAAGAAGATGCCGCTCGGTCTTGTTTTTAAAATCCAGCAGGACAAAGATATGGGCACTCTTTGCTTTGTCCGCGTTTATTCCGGAAAATTTACAGCAGGAAGCCAGTATCTTAACGTCGGAAAGAAAAAGCGTGAAAGGGTGAATAGAATCCTTCGTGTAAATGCAAATCGAATGGAGCAGATGGACAGCGTAAGCGCAGGCGATATTGCCGTTTTTGTCGGACTAAAACTTGCTTCGACAGGCGACACTCTCGGTTCCGAGGGAATGCCGGTTCTCCTCGAAAGCCTTAAATTTCCTGAACCTGTAATTTCTATTGCAATTGAACCGGAAACTCTTTCTGATAAAGATAAGCTTATTGATACGCTTGCAATTATGAGCCGCGAAGATCCGACTTTTACAAGTCACGAAGATGCAGAAACTGGGCAGCTTATCATAAGCGGAATGGGCGAATTGCATCTTGACGTTTTGGTTACAAGAATGAAGGAGGATTTTGGCGTTAAGGCGAATGTTGGCGCTCCTCGCGTAACATACCGCGAGTCTGTAACTTCTGAGGTTGAACAGAGTTCTGTTTGGGAGAAAAATCTTGCCGGAAAAGACAATTTTGCAGGCGTAACTTTAAAAATTCAAAAGAATGAGCAGGGACAAGGCAACACTTATTCTTGCGCGGTTCATGGCGGAGAAATTCCAGACGAAATTTACGACGCTATAAAAACAGGAATCGAAAACTCGTTTGCGTCTGGAATTCAGTACGGCTATCCTTGTGCCGATGTCGGCGTAACTGTCACAAAAATCGACTACAACGAACTTACCGGAACACCTTTCGCATTTACTGCCTGTGCAGCCCAGGCTTTTGACGAAGCTGCAAGAAAAGCAGGTCCTGTAATTCTTGAGCCTGTTATGAACGTTGACATTACAAGTCCTGTTGAATTTGTAGGCGAAGCGATCAGCCAGATTACTCAGCGCGGTGGAATTATCAGCGGCCAGGATTCTAAATCTACCGGCGAGATTATCCATTGCACTGCTCCAATGGCAAAAATGTTCGGATTTTCTACAAACCTTCGTTCTGTAACCCAGGGACGCGCAAGCTTTAGCATGGAATTTTCACATTTTCAGGTTAAGCAGGGCGGCTTAGATAACGCAGGACTCTAAAAATCAGAGACATTCAGAAATAAAAGAAAGCCGTCAGAAACTTACTTTTTGGCGGCTTTCTTTTTTCAGGATAAAAAATAAAAATTGCAAAAAAAAACAGAAAAATTTAAAAAAAACGATTTTAATTATTGACTAAAAAAATTATTTTAGTTAATATAAATACATCGTGCGGGGATGGTGGAATTGGTAGACACGCCAGCTTGAGGTGCTGGTGACGCAAGTCGTGGCTGTTCAAGTCAGCTTCTCCGCAACTTGCAAAAGGCTGTTCGGTTTTATCGGACAGCCTTTTTTTATATCGGCTGGTTTATAAAAACGGGCGCGTCAGGGGCTGATAGCCGCGAAAGCGGTTCGGACACGCATCGCGTGGCTGAACGGAAAAATTGCGGAGCAATTTTATAACGCAAAGACCCGGCGGCTTTGCCGGACGCCCTTAAAAATCAACCGCATGGAGTTTTTTTATGCCAGCTGCATTTATTAACTGTGGTGCGATTATTTTTGGTTCGATGATTGGACTTTTGTTTGCGCGGAAAATTCCTGAAAAAGTTACGGATTCTATTACTTTTGCATGTGGCGGAGTTACTTTTGTGATGGGAATCCGGATGGCGCTAAAATATCAGAACGTTGTCTACTTGTCGCTTTCCGTAATTTTGGGCGGAATTGCAGGAACTTTGCTCGATATTGACGGCGCGGTTTTAAAAGTTGGAAAATGGCTAGGAAAAGTTTTTGGGCAGAACGCTGAAGAGAATTCTTTTGAAAATGAAAATTTAAAAAACTTGAGCGTAAAAACTGCCGGCGAAATTAACAGCGGAATTTCGGAATTTTCTTCAGGGAAGCCAAAAAAGAATTTTGCCTATGCTTTTTTAAATTCGTCTGTGCTTTTTTGTGTCGGCGCTATGGCGATCGTTGGTTCTTTCAAAGCCGGAATTGAAAAAGATTATTCTATTATTTTGTTAAAGTCGATTCTTGACGGTTTTATTTCGATTGGAATGGCGGTTGCCCTTGGAGCTGGAACTGCTTTTAGCGCGCTTTCAGTGCTTATTTATCAGGGGCTTCTTACCTTGCTTTCTGTCTGGATTTCGCCTTTTGTAACCGAAAAGCTTTTGAACGAAATTACAGGAAGCGGAGGCGTTCTGATTGTTTTTATCGGACTTAACATTATGGCGATAAAAAAAATAAAAACTGCAAATTATCTTCCAGCCGTTCTTTTTACGGTTTTGTTTGTTTTGCTTGAGCCTGTATTTAAAGGAATTTTTTAATTTTTTGATTTTGGTGGCATTTTGCGCCGCGTTCGCTGTGCAAAACCGGCGTGTTCTGCGCTTGCGCTTTCGCTCCATTTGGGGCAATTTCGAAATTTGTTTTTTTTCTGGCTGTAAAAAAATAAAAAATCTTTTCATAGTAATAAAAAAATCTGCTAAAAATTGCCCCAAACGCCTCCGGCGGCGCGCCATACGCCTTGCCTGAAAAAGGTTGGCGGAAAAAAGGTTGAATTTATTTCGTTTTTTTTTTAAGATATTTTCATAATCTAATCCCTTAAATGCCACGAGGAGGAAAACTAAATGGCAAAGGTTGAACTAAAAGGCGTTACAAAAGTTTATGACGGTGATGTTCTTGCCGTTGAAAAGTCAAATGTAACAATTGAAGACCGCGAATTCTGTGTATTTGTAGGTCCTTCTGGTTGTGGTAAATCTACAACTCTCCGTATGATTGCAGGTCTTGAAGACATTACTGCCGGCGAGCTTTACATCGATGGTGAATTGATGAATGATATTCCGCCGAAAGACCGCAATATTGCAATGGTATTCCAGAATTATGCTCTTTATCCGCATATGACTGTATACGACAACATGGCTTTCGGTCTTAAAATCCGCAAAACTGACAAGGCAGAAATCGACCGCCGTGTCCGCGAAGCTTCTAAAATTCTTGACCTTGACAACTATCTTGCTCGTAAACCAAAGGCTCTTTCTGGCGGTCAGCGTCAGCGTGTCGCTGTAGGCCGTGCTATTGTTCGTTCTCCAAAAGTATTCTTGTTTGACGAGCCTCTTTCTAACCTTGACGCAAAACTCCGTGTTACAATGCGCGCTGAAATTTCTGATTTGCACAACCGCCTTCAGGCAACTATGATTTATGTAACTCATGATCAGATTGAAGCTATGACAATGGGTACAAAAATCGTTGTAATGTCAGAAAAACGCATTCAGCAGATTGGAGAGCCTCTTTACCTTTACAATCACCCGATTAACAAATTCGTTGCTGGATTTATCGGAACTCCTCCAATGAACTTCTTCAAAGTAAATATTGCTGAAGAAAACGGCAATGTGATTGCAGACGAAGGAAACTTTAAGCTTGTGCCAACTGCTGACCAGCAGAAACATCTTAAGGCTTATGTTGGAAAACAGGTTTGGTTCGGTGTTCGTCCAGAAGACTTGGATTATCATGATTCACCAGCTGCAGAAAACAACATGGCGGTAAAAGTTACAAACAAAGAACCGCTCGGAGCAGAAACTCACGTATTTGTTCAGGTTCAGAATGTAAACATTGTTGCTAAATGTGAACCAGTTGTAAATCCGCAGCTTGGAGATACTGTAAACTTTACTCCAAAAATGGAAAGATGCAAGTTCTTTGACTTGGAAACAGAAGTAAATATCTGTGAACCAGAAATCGAAAAGAAATGGTAATCAGAACGCTGTTTATATAAACGGCTGATAAAAAATCCCGGTGTGAAAAACATTTTACATCGGGATTTTTTTTGCTTACGGCTTATAATTTTACCATACAAATAAGTCTGCGCAGTTTCGTTCTCCGCCAGAAACATCGATTGCCTGTCCTGTGCAGAATTTGTTTATTACTGTAAGAAAGTAAATCCAGTCGGCGGCTTCTTGTGCGCTTGCCCAGCGTTTTAGAGGGGTTACGTCCATGATTTTTTGCCAAAGCTCATTGTTTTTTATGACATTTTCGTTTAATTCTGTCATCACGCCTCCAAAGCATACTGCGTTGCAGGTTGCGCGGTATGAATTTGCAAGGCGAATTGCACAGTTTTTCATGTAGCCGATTATTCCTGCTTTTGAAGCTGCGTACGAAGGAAATTCGTTTCCTGTAAGAGCGGAAACAGAGGCGTTGAAGAGCACTGATTTAATTTTTGGCTGAAACGCGTATTTTTGAGTTACAGCCATCGTGCCGATAAGATTTACCTGAATGTCTTTTTCTCCACCTGTCAAAGCCGGAGTTTGAATTCCTGCGTTGTTTACAAGAATTTCAACGTCAGGAATTTCCGGAAGAGAAGATGGGGCGGAAATATCTGCTGTAAAATGAGAATAATTTTCCTTATTTTTCGCATCATGGCTTTTTGAAATTGTGTCTGATTCAATATCCAATCCGATTACATTAAATCCTTCCGAAAGAAATTTTAAAGCTGCGGCCCTGCCGATTCCCCGGCTTGTTCCAGTGATTAAGACTTTCATATTTGATTATGCCTGTTTTTTCTGATATTCAAGATATTCGTTGCCGACATTTTCCTTTTCCCACTGGCGCACTACTTTCCAGCCAAGTCCGGAAAAAACAACTTCGCACAAAAGTTCAAAAAACGCTCCTATTGCAGAGCAGACGATAACCTGAGTCCAGCTCCAGCCAAAGAAAATTTTTGAAACGGCTGTTGCAAAGATAAAATTGTCTGCAAACTGGGCAATTGCCGTTGAAATGTAGGAGCGCAGTGCGAAACTGAAAAAATTGTTTTTTTTGAGAAAAGAACCGATTGCTGTGTTTAAGAGCGCATTTATTATTGAAGAGGTGATGAAGGCAAGGGCCGAGCCCAAAACAACGTACCACGAACCGCCGAATGTCGCGTTTAACGCGCGGTTTACTTCTTGATTTTCTGTCGTGTAAAATTCGCCCCACATTCCAGGCGCTTTTGAGAGAAGGGCAAAAATAAGGCAGACAGAAAGATTTACTGCAAGCGCGAGAATCGAAACTTTGATGGAAGCTTTTGCTCCCCAGCGTTTGCAGATTATGTCCATGCACAGGAACATTATCCAGCTAAAAGTAAATCCGCAGTCAAGGGCAATGTACTTGAAATTTACGAGTTCTTTGTTTGCCATTAAGTTTGCGCAGACAACCGACAGAATAAACAGTGAAACTGTAAGTGAAGGAATGTTTCGCAGGAGAATTTTAAAATCTTTTATTTCCTGCATAAGCTTTGAAGAGAGTTTTTTCATAAGAACGATGGACGCAAAAACGTCCGCCTCCATAAGAATTTTGATTTATAAAGCGCAGGAGAATTATGAGGAATCATAAACTGCGCAAAAACGACTTTATATTGTTTGCTCTAAAAAGGCAAGCCGTGTTTGCATTTTGCCATAATAGTTGCTCATAAAATTTTTGTCGATTGAAAAACCGCCCTGGATT
>ERZ808277.42-NODE-42-length-97775-cov-4.517724_pt1 | contig 97775 bp, 77 predicted proteins | sample MGYA00521240_ERZ808277 | MGnify/ENA primary metagenome ERZ808277 (study PRJEB31516, sample SAMN03275599) | gut metagenome | biome: mammalia-associated habitat; material: feces | host: Papio cynocephalus | place: Kenya | collected 2012-07-17 ... | reverse complement strand
GTTCGAAAACTTTTTCGCCTTGCCCAACGCACTTTCTGCCCGTTCGAAAACTTTTTTGTCTTGCCCGCGCGTGATTTCTGCCAATGCGCTTTTAGTCGGCAGTTGTTGCCGGCACAAGATTTTTTGCGTCGACAGGATCATCGTCAACAAACTGGCTTCCGCCAGAAGCATACTGCAAAACCGGATCAACCGGACCTTTTTTAGTCCAAATTTTTCCGTTTTTCATTTCGTCCGGGTTTTTTCCAATCGGCGCATTAGAAAGCAAAAGCTTTACGCGGTTCAGCTGGTTTACTTCCGAAGCTCCAGGGTCATAGTCGATTGCGCTGATGTTCGACTGAGGGAAATGCCTTCTCAGCTCTTTTATCATGCCTTTTCCGGTAATGTGGTTTGGAAGGCAGGCAAAAGGCTGGACGCAGGCAATTGAAGGCGCCCCGGAATGAATAAGCTCAATCATTTCTGCGGTCAAGAACCAGCCTTCTCCGCTTATGTTTCCAATCTGGCAAATTCCTTCAACTGATTTCATCATCTCCCAAATGTCGGTCGGAGTTGTAAAGCGGCGGCTGCGTTTTAGGCAGCGGTTTATGTAATATCTGTAGAAATTCAACAGCTTAATAATCAGTTTTCCGGTTTTTTCTTCTTTTTTAGGGAACGCGAGCTCTTCGTGCCTGAATTTTCCATCGGCCATTGTGTAGTAGACAAAATCCATAAGATCCGGCATTACACATTCCGCGCCTTCATTTTCGATTACTTTTACAAGGTCGTTGTTTGCTGTCGGATGGAATTTTACAAGGATTTCTCCTACAACACCAACCCGAGGCTTTTTAACCGGAAGAATCGGAAGCTTGTCAAAATCACGCACAATTCCGCGGATCATTCTGTGATAGCCCAAAATTGAAAGCGATTTTAACTGTTTTGTAACCTTCTCATTCCATTTTTCATAAAGAGCGTCTGCGCTTCCTGGAACAGCTTCGTAAGGACGGACTCTGTACAGAACGCGCATAAAAAGGTCGCCGATAAAAGCAGCCATCATTGCGCGGTGAACAAGCGGCAAAGTAAACTTAAAGCCCGGATTTTTTTCAAGTCCGACTGTATTGAGAGAGATTACAGGAATCTGCCCCCAGCCTGCATCGTTCAAGGCACGGCGGATAAAACCGATGTAGTTTGTAGCGCGGCAGCCGCCGCCAGTCTGCGTGATTAAAAGGGCGGTTTTGTTGAGATTGTACTTTCCGCTTTCGAGCGCGTGCATCATCTGGCCGGCGACAAGAATCGACGGATAGCAGGCGTCGTTATTTACATATTTTAGTCCGGCGTCTACGGCTTTTGGATCGACCGCATCAAGCACAACAAGCTTGTAGCCAGAATACTTGAACGCCGCTTCCAGAAGCCTCATGTGAATCGGCGACAATTGAGGACAGAGAATTGTATATTCGTCCTTCATTTTTTCTGTAAACACAACGCGCTGGTAAGCAGAAGATTTTATCGTCACCTTTTTTCGAGAACGCTGACGGGCTTTTACGGCGGCAATAAGAGAGCGGATACGGATTCTTACGGCTCCAAGGTTTGAGCCTTCATCAATCTTTATGAGAGTGTACATCCGGCTTTTTGCCTTCATGATTTCATCAACCTGGTCGGCTGTTACAGCGTCAAGACCGCAGCCAAAAGAAGTAAGCTGCACAAGCTCAAGGTTCGGCATTCCTGCGACAAAATTGGCGGCGCGGTAAAGACGGTTGTGGTAAACCCACTGGTCAACTATGCGAAGAGGACGCTCAACAGAACCAAGATGCGCAACTGAATCTTCTGTAAAGACAGCAAGGCCAAGTCCGTGAATCATTTCCGGAATTCCATGGTTGATTTCCGGATCAAGGTGATAAGGACGTCCCGCAAGAACAATTCCGTTTCCGCCGCTTACAACAAGCTGCTCAAGCGCTTCTTCCGCCGCCGTCTGAGTGTCCGCCTTAAACTTTTCCTGCTCAATCCAGCCGGCGTCAATGGCATCGTAAACCTGCTTTTCTGTCAAAACCGGATAATAAGTGTGAATTTCTTCATAAAAACGCTCTTTGAGACGGGTTTTGTCGTAAATCGGCAGGAACGGATTTAAAAAGAGCAAATCTTTTGAATTTATTACGTTGTCAAGGTTGTGTTTTAAAACTTCCGGATATGAAGTTACAACCGGACAGTTGTAATGATTTCCGGCGCCCGCATCTTCCTGTTTCTCGTAAGGAATGCAAGGATAGAATATGAATTTGCATCCCATTTTTAAGAGCGACTCGATATGGCCATGGCTGATTTTTGCCGGATAACATACAGATTCAGACGGAATGGAATCAATTCCGCGTTCATAAATCATTTTATTTGAGCGAGGACTGAGTTTTACCTGGAATCCCAATTTTGTGAAAACTGTAAACCAAAGCGGATAGTTTTCGTACATATTGAGAACGCGAGGAATTCCAACGCTTCCCATAGGAGCATCTTCCGGTTTTAGAGGAACATAATAGTTGAAAAGGCGTTTGTATTTCCAGTCAAAGAGGTTTGGAAGCTCAATGGAAGATTCTTCAACACCGGTGTTTTCTTTGTTTGAGCCGTCAACAGTTTTTGTGTCCTTAAGTTTATGGCGTTCAAGACCTTTTTCGCAGCGGTTTCCTGTAATAAACTGGCGCTTGTCGTTTCCTGCGGTAAATGTATTGATTGTAAGAAGACAGTTGTTCTGGCAGCCGCCACAACGAGTAAGCTCAAGCTCAACCTTAAATGAATCAAGCTGTTCTGGAGTCGCAATGTTTGAAACTACCTTTGGAGGAGTCCAGTTTTTTTCCTGTCCAGGCTTTGGAGCTGTCAAATCGCACCACTGGTCGTAGGCAATCAATGCTGAACCGTAAGCGCCCATCAAACCTGCGACGTCCGGCCTGAAAACTTCGACACCGGAAATTTTCTCAAAAGCGCGGAGAACGGCATCATTGTAAAAAGTTCCGCCCTGAACAACAACTTTTTTTCCGATTTCTGAGGCACGGCGCAATTTTATAACCTTAAAAAGCGCATTTTTGATTACCGAATATGAAAGTCCGGCAGAAATGTCATCGATTGTAGCGCCTTCTTTCTGAGCCTGCTTTACACGGCTGTTCATAAATACAGTACAGCGGGAACCCAAATCGACTGGCTTTTTAGAAAGAAGAGCTTTTTGCGCAAATTCTTTTATGTCGAGATTCATTGAATTTGCAAAATTTGCAAGGAATGAACCACAGCCGGCAGAACAAGCTTCGTTTAACTGAATTGAAGTGATTGCGCCGTCTTTCATGCGCAGACACTTCATATCCTGACCGCCAATATCGAGCAAAAATTCAACTCCACGAACAAAGAATTCCGCGGCGCGATAGTGAGTGATTGTTTCTACTTCGCCAGCATCAACTCCGAGTGCCGCCTGGAAAAGCGCCTCGCCATAACCTGTCGAAACAGAACGCGCAATATAGCAGTCTTTCGGCAAAATTTTATAAAGAGTTTTTAAAACGCGGACAGCAAGCTCGACAGGATTTCCTGCATTTACATCGTAGAAATCCCAGAGAATTTCGCCTTTTTTATTGATGAGAACGGCTTTTGTTGTAGTTGAACCGGCATCAAGACCGAGAAACAGAGGGCCGTGTTCATCTGCAAGTTTTCCGCGCTTTGCCTTGTCCTTTGCATGGCGCTCACGGAAAATTCTTAAATCCTCTTCGTCCTTAAAAAGCGGTTCAAGGCGCTGAACTTCGTTTAATTCCGCGCCATTGAGATTTTTAAGGCTGTCCTTAAACTGAGCAATAGTCAAAAACTGTTTTGGAGATTCTGCTCCTACACATGAAAGTTTTTTTTCTGCAGAATATGCCGCTCCGGCAGCAACAAAAAGCTGAGAATCTTCAGGAACGATTGTTTCTTCCGGAGTAAGCTTTAATGTTTCGATAAAGCGCTGACGCAGCTGATCCAGAAAGTGAAGCGGCCCTCCCAAAAACGCCACATTTCCGCGGATTGGTTTGCCGCATGCAAGACCAGAAATAGTCTGGTTTACAACCGCCTGAAAAATCGAAGCGGCAATGTCTTCGCGGCGGGCGCCTTCGTTAATAAGCGGCTGAACGTCAGTTTTTGCAAAAACACCGCAGCGGGCGGCAATCGGATAAATTGTTTCGTAACCGGCCGCAAGCTTGTTAAGACCTGGCGCGTCGGTTTCGAGCAAAGCTGCCATCTGGTCAATAAAAGCTCCAGTACCGCCGGCACAAGTTCCGTTCATGCGCTGTTCAACACCGCCGGTAAAATATGTAATTTTTGCGTCTTCTCCGCCAAGCTCGATCACAACGTCTGTCTGAGGAATGAGTTTTTTTACAGCAGTTGTGGCTGCAACTACTTCCTGAATAAAAGGAATATTAAGCCACTGAGAAACAGAAAGACCGCCAGAACCTGTAACTTTTACAGAAACAGTATTGTTCTCACCCAGTTTTTTTTCAACTTCTTCCAGAGCCTTTGTAACAACCGTGATAATTGTATTGCGAATGTCTGCACGATGGCGCTGATAATCGCCGTAAATCACTTTATCGTTTTGATCAAGACAAACGACTTTTACAGTTGTAGAGCCAACATCAATACCAATACGGATTGGAGTTGACGCAGGAGTAAATTTAACATTGGAAAGTTCCATCAAGTACCTCAAATTTTACGGATGTATATATATGAAAAGTTATAAAATTTTTTATTTTTAAGCTTCTGATAAATTTAGCACTTATATTTTGAAAATTCAACAGATTAGGCAAATTTGCCGCTTTTATAGTAGAATTTGAATGTTTTTACAAAAAACTTACGCCTGATTGCAGCCGCGCGAAGCGTTCGACTTGTCGAATGAAACGGCGGAAAGCAGGTTAGAGCAAAAAATGCCGTCCAAATTCTATTTTTTTTGATTTTCTGGCGCTGGAATCACAAAATAAACGCGCGCTCCTGCCGAAAGCACGTCTAGATTAAAGTTTTTTGTTGTATTTTTTGGAGCGGCGGTATAGTTTTGGGCGTTTTTTGTTACTGTAAGTTCGCAAAGAATGCGTTTTCCGTCGCGAATTTGCGCGTCAAAAGTTTGAATTTCTGGCGAAACAAGGTCTTTGGCTGAATTTGCAACATAAAGTTTTAGATTATTCTTGTCCGAAGAATTGATTATGCAAGCATGGGCCGGGAATGTTTTGTCTGAAAGGCAAATTTCTTCAAAAGCGTCTTGAAATTCTGAAATCTGGGCATCTTTTTGTGAAATTTTTGTTTTTAAGCCATCGATTTGAGTCTGCATCTGGTTTTGAGCCTGCGCCATTTCTGTCGTAATCGAAAAAGCCAGACGCTGCATTGCCGGAACGTAATGGCGGATTGTGTTTTCGAGAGGAATTGTTGAAAAACGGTTGGCAATCGTGTTTAAGTCGTCGAGATAAACTGCGGCATTTTTGACGGAAGAAGAAAAAACTTCTGACGGCGACTTGAATTGCGAAAGATATTCTGAAGGTTCAAAACGAGAATTGAACTGGATTGCGGCTGTTGATACCGCATTTTTTGGAATTCCCGTTTCTAAAATTATCTTGTCCTGAAGCGCAGACTGGCTGCGTGCGTCCGGGTCGAGAAGGTCGATTTTTGCCTGATATGTTTTTCTGACGTTTTCGACTGCTTCGCGTTGCTGTTTTACGGCTTCGCGTTGCTGCAAAATCATCTGAGTTTTTAATTCACTTATGCGATTCTGGTATTTTTTTTCGAGGTTTCGAATTTGAATATCGTTTAGTTGTTTTTGGCTGTCGAGAACAGCTTCGTCTGCCTGGGCTGCAGAAAGTTTTTGCGGGTCGTAGCCTGAAAGTTTTTCCTTAATTTCTGCAATTTTTGCGTCGGCGGCCTGAATTTCCGGCTCGTATTTTCCGCGTATGCTTTTTACAGAATTTTTGTATTCTTCCTGAATTTGCAAGGTTTTTCGGGCAATTGCATCTTTGCTTGAAACTTTTGAAACTGTACGCAAAACATATAAATCATTTTCGCGTTTTTGGTCGGCTGCGTTCAATTCGTCATCGCGCTGAGAAACGAGCATTTCTTTTGCCTGAAGCGCGTTTGCATAAAGAGATTCTGTTCTTCCGGCAGAATTGAGAAGAGCACGAAGATTTAAATCGTTGAAAGTGTCGATATTAACCTTGATTTTTCTGTTTTGAGAAGTAATAAAAAGCGTAAGTCCGGCAACTAAAAGGGTTACGACAACGGCGCACACGCAAAGAATTATGACTACAGAACGGTTTTTGTGCTGTTTTGTACGCGCATATTCTTCTTCGAGGTTGTATTGCGCCGCTTTTGAGTAACTTAATTTTTTTAATTCGTCTTTTAAGAAAAGCTGAACTTCTTTGTGAGTTTTAGCTTCCTGAAGTTCGTTTATTTTGTTGTCATTGTCCATATTCCCATCCAGCCGTCAGGAGCCTTGAGCTTGCCCATTCTTTCCAAAAAGACCTGAGCTGCTTCAAGTCCGCAGTCTTTAAATGATTTTCTGGCCGAGTTCCAGTCGCCTGAGTAATAGGCAGAAAGCGCGGTTTCGAAAAGTCCAAATTTTGTTTTTAGCTCAGGCTCGCCTTCTTCAAGGCTTACAGGGAAAAATATTTTTTTTCCTTCTGTTTTGCCTTTTACCTGAACAGTGTCAATTTCGTAGAATGTGTATTTGTCCGAAAAACTTTCAACTTCGTTTTTTACGTATTCAGAGCAGATTACAGGAAGATGATAAATTCGCGTCAAACCTTCAAGACGGCTTGCTGAGTTTACATTGTCGCCGATTACAGTGTTTGTCATGTGCTCGTCTGAGCCGATATTTCCGTAAAAGACGTTTCCGCCGTCAATTCCAACTCCAACGTCGATTAAAACAGCCTTAAAAACCCGGTCTTCGGCTTCGGTCAAAGTCCGTTCTTTTTCGATTTCTGTCCGGCGAAGAATCATTTTTTCGCGCAGCTGCGCCGTCAGTTTTGTAATGTTCCAGGCCGACTCCACAGCCTCAAAGGATTTTTTCTTTGAAGAAGCAGTCCCGTAAATGGCAAGAATTGCATCTCCGATAATTGAACCGATTACTCCACAGTTTTCATGGACAGCGTGAATTACACGGTCGTAATGAACGTTTAAAAGGTCGATTATGTCGTTTCCGAGAGTTTCCGTTCTGTAAGTAAAACTTTTTATGTCTGAAAATAAAATCGTCAGGTTGCGTCGTTTTCCTTCAAGCCGAATTTGATGCTCGTTATAAGCTTTTGCCACAACGTCTTTAGAAACAAATTTTTGAAAAATTCCAAGAAGATTGCTGATTGTCGAAGAAAGTGAATTAAAACTTGCCGCAAGATAAGTTATGTCATCGTTTGGAGAAGAAGACAAATCGATTGTTTCGAGTTTTTGATTTTGCTGCATCTGGTAAAGGCTGCTCGTGATTTTTTTGACATTTGCAAGAATTTTTCCAAAAACCTTAAAACCTACGATTAGAAAAGCAACCAGAAGAATAAAAATTATGAGTGAAATTACGGCAAGAACGACAAAAGTCGAATGATTTGTGTCTGCGCGGGATTCGCCTCGGATAAAGTAGCACTGCCAGTCTTCCTGATATTTGTAAACTCCAAAATACGAACCTTTTTCCGTCTCAAAATTCAAAGAACCGTCAAAAATTCCATTTTCATAATCTGAATTTATCCGGGCAAGAGCAGCTTTGTCAAAAAAACTGTAGTCTTTTTTTTTCTTGTTGCTCAGTTTCGCCAGAATTTACATTTTCCGGTTTCTGAGCGTCGTCAAGCTGAGCCTGAAAAATTTTCTGCTCGTCTGTTTCTGTGCCGTCAGCATAAACTTCAAAAAGAATGTTTCCTTGCCTGTCGATTGCAGCCGCAAAACTCTTTGGAAAATCAAAGCCTTTTTTTGAAACGCTCTTCAACGCTTCAATACAAGTCTGTCTCTCGCCGTTAAAAGAAAAAATCTGATATTGATTTCCTGCGGCTGAATACAAATCTTTGAGCTGGCTCACCATAATCGTATTGTTTAAATTGATAATTTGCTTTTGGCTCAAAAGTAGATTGATTGTATTTGTTGTGAAATTTGAAAGCAATAAAAGAACTGTAAAAACTGCGACAATTTTTAAGGAAATTGGTACAATTCTTGTCTGGCCGACCTTTTGAAAAAATTGTTTTCTGGACATTTTAGATTTTCCCCAGTTTTTAGTATAAAACCGCAATCTTAAAAGCGCAAGAAAACGAATAAAAAAATGTCATTGCAAACACCAGGTTAAAAATATATTCTCTATAAGTATGAATACAGAAAACAATTCTCCTGCAAAAAATATTGCGGCCGGACAAAAAAAATCAAATACAAAAAAATCACTTCTTGCATCCGGGCTTTCTCTCTCATTTTTTACGCTTTGCTCAAGAATTTTAGGACTTGTCCGCGAAATGACAAAAGCCTCTTTTTTAGGAACTTCAAAATTTGCGGACGCATTTGGAATTGCTTTTATGATTCCAAATCTTTTGAGAAGACTTTTTGCCGAAAACTCAATTTCTGTCGCTTTTATTCCGACTTTTCGAGGGTATCTTGAAGATTCTGCAGATTCTGGAAAAAATTCGGACGAATTAAAAAAAACAAAGGAATTCTTAAATTCAACAATAACACTCATAAGCTTTTGCACAACCGTTGTTGTAATCCTTGGAATCGCGTTTTCTCCGCTGATTATTCCGTTTTTTTTAGACGCGTCGGATTCTGTTTTAACGGCGGAAGCAGTTCTTCTTACGAGAATAATGTTTCCTTACCTTTTTGTAATTTCGGTCGCAGCTTTTTTTCAGGGAATTTTAAATGGCGTAAAAATTTTCAGTCCTTCAGGTTTTACTCCAGTTCTTTTTAATTCAATTGTAATTGCCTGCACTTATATTTTTACTCCGATCCTTACAAAAAATGTCGCCGGCGCAGAACTTCGCGCACAAATGGCAGCCCGCGCAATGTCGCTCGGAGTTTTGATCGGCGGTTGTGTCCAGGCAATTTTTCAGCTTCCTTTTGTAATAAAAACCGGCTGGTTTTGCCATTTTACTTCGCTCAAAAAAGCGTTTAAAAACCCTGGCACTAAAAAAGTTATTGCGCTTGTAGGTCCGACAGTAATTGGAATGGCTGCTTATCAGCTGAATGATGTGATTTCGACGGCTCTTGCAGGAAAAGCAGGAACAGGAATAGTTTCTTCTCTCCAGTACAGTCTGCGCCTTCAAGAACTGATTCTAGGAATTTTTGCTGTTTCGATTGGAACCGTAATTTTGCCGGATTTGAGCGGACTTGCAAAAACACAAAAATGGGAAAATTTTAACAGGCTTCTTTCGCAGGCAATCAAAATTATCGCTCTGATTTCGATTCCAGTAACTTTTTATTCGCTTGTATGTGGCAAAGAAATTATTTCTCTTGTCTATAAATCGAAAAATTTTAATGATGAATCAGTTCATCTTACTCTTGCGGCATTTCGATTTCATATTGCAGGACTTTTTTTTATTGCAATGAACAGAGTTGTCGCTCCTGCTTTTTATGCACAGGGAAACACAAAAACCCCTACTCTGGCAGGAATTTTTGGACTTGCAATAAATATGATTTTTGCGCTTATTTTGATAAAACCTATGAGCGGAGGAGGAATTGCTCTGGCGCTCACCCTCGGAAGCCTTGCAAATTCCGTTTTGCTTTTTGTTTTTCTTAAAAAAAATGAACAGATTGACGTAAAAGCCGTTGTCGGCGGAACAATTTTGTATTCGCTAAAAATTGCCGTGCTTTCGATAATTGCAGCAGTTCCGGCAATTCTCGTTAAAAACGCGACATCTGCTTTGTTTGCAGGCCGCGGAAGATTTGTAGAATTTGGAGGAGCAGTAATTTTGACAGCAATAGTTTTTGCTTTTGCAGGAATTTTACTTTTGCTTATAACAAAAGATCCTATGCTTGCAAGCGCTAAAAATATGGTTCTAAAAAAAGTAAAAAAATAATTTGAAGAACAGTTTTCAATAAACAAACCGTCCGAACAAAAACAAAATTTATGTTAAAATACAATTTGATTTAGGGAGATAATTCTAAATGAAAAATTACACAAAAGATGAATTAAAAAAAATATATGCTGCCAGACGTGAAAAACTTTTTGCATTTATGAAAGAAAACAAAATCACTGCGGCGGTTTTTGAGGACACCGAAGGCCGCAGAGACTTGAGCGTCCGCTATTTTACCGGACATCCTTCGGACGCGCTTTGGATTTGTTCTAGCGATGGAAAAAATGCGCTTGTTCCTTGGGACGAAAATCTTGCAAAAGAGCGAAGCGTTGATGTTAAAATCGTTCCATATAATAAGTATGACAGAAAAAATATTGAAGCCGTTCGGGAAGTTTTAAAGTCTTTCAAAAAAAATGATCCGCGCCTCAAAGTTGAAGTTTCGCCTGCAACTCCATATCCGCTGTTTTTAAAGTACGTAGACGCGTTGCAAGGCTGGGACGTTTTGTGCAGAGAAAATTCTGTTCATGACTATGTGCTTTCTCTGCGCGCCTGCAAAGATGAATACGAGATTGAATGTACAAAAGAAGCGGCAAGAGTCGGAGACATGATAATCGAAAAAATCGAAAATGGAATTGATGACGGCTCTATCAAAACAGAAATGGATGTTTCGCTTTTGATTGAACGAGAATTGAGGCTCAACGGCTGCGAAAGAAACGGTTTTGACACTTTGGCCGCAGGTTCTTCAAGAAGTTTTGCAATTCACGCTTTTCCAGGCTACACAAGCGCTCCATGGCCTGGAAAAGGTCTTTCAATTCTTGATTTTGGAGTTGTTTTTGAAGGCTACACTTCCGACACTACACTCACAGTTGTAAAAGATGCAACCGATGAACAGAAAAAACTTGTTGAACTTGTAGAAAAAGCCGCAAAAGAAGCTCTGCCTTACTATAAAAATGGTGAAAAAATCAAAATGGCAGGTCTTGTTGCTGACGAAGTTTTCAAAAAAGCAAAGCGCGAAATGCCTCATACTTTGGGACATGGAATCGGACTTGAAATCCATGAATTTCCACGGGTAAGCGCAAAACAGAGCGACGACCTTGTTTTTAAGCCGGGAATGATTGTCACTCTTGAGCCTGGACTTTACGATTCAAAACTTGGCGGCGCACGTCTGGAAAACGATGTTCTTATTACCGAAGACGGAAACGAAGTAATTACTCACAGCAAGATTATTTACCGTTAAAAAGGAATTTTTTTGAGCAAATTTTCCATTGCGAAAACAAGATTTTTATCTGGAATTTTGTTAGAAAGCTCCTTTACGACTTTAAAACCGTCGGACAAAAGCTGTCGAGAAGATGAACTTTGTCCGATTTTTTGTCCGGCAGGCTGAACAAAACCGCCTTCAATAAGCTCATTTGCCTTTTCAAAAAGACCTTTTTTGCCCGAAAGCCGGGAAATTACAAAATCAAGGAGAATGCGGGTTTCACTGGTCTGAAATTCGCATTTTTTTTCTTCAGGCAAGAATTCCAGGAGCTCACGAAGTTTTATAAAAAGCGCAACTTTTGGATTTTGAGGAAGTTCTTCAACAGGTTCCGGTTCAAGAAAATCAAACGGTTCAATAGCTTCTAATTCCTGAGAAAAAACAGAAATTCCATCTGGAATATCTTGAGATTTATCGTCAAAACTTTCAAATTCTGAAAAACCTTGTGCTTCATCATCAAAACTTTCGAGTTCCGGCAACTTTTCTATGGCTGGCTGTTCTGAAGGTTTTAAGCCTGCGGCTTGCTGAATTTTCTGCGGACTCTCTTCTGGCGAATTTTGTTTTTCTTCCGTCAATTCCGGTTCATTTTCTTCATCTTGCCCATTTTCTTCCAGTTCGGGAATGTCTTCATCTTCAAAATCTTCCTGACCAAAAGTTTCAAAATCAAAATTTTCATCATCACCGAGTTTTAATTCGTCAAGGCTAGAATTTTCTTCGGTTTCGTCTTCTTCATTTTCTGCTTCCGCCAAAGTTTCGTCTTCCGGTTTTTCCTCCGCAAGATTTTCTTCGGTCTGCTCTAATTCAATTTCTGGCTGAATTCCGGCATTTTCTTCGTCCTGACTTTCTTTTTCAAAATCAGATTTTTCGCCGTTTAAATTTAATTTCTCTGAGGCGGATTCTTGATTTTCCGGCTGAATTTTGTTTCCGTCCAGATTTTCATCATCTTTGTTTTTTTCAACAAATTTTTCCACATATTTTAAATTTTCTTCGAGAATTTCGTCATTTGGGTTGACCGACAGCGCCCGTTTTACAAGTTCATGAGCTTCTTGAGCGCGATTTATTTTTACGAGGAGGCGCGAAAATCCACCGACTGCATCATTCCAAAGCGGTTTTGAACGCAAAGCCCTGGAATATGACTCGCAGGCTTTTTTATAATCTCCAAGTTCTTCATAACTTTTTGCAATATTTAGCAAAAGAACTGGATGGTTTGAGTCGACATTCAGCCCGCGCAAATACCACTGGACGGCTTTTTCGTGTTCATTTTTTTGAGCATAAATTGTTCCAAGATGATTGTAAGCAAGAACATCTTCCGGGTTCATTTCAATCGTATCTTCAAAACATTTGATTGCATTTTCCGTGTCGCCCATAATTTTGTAGGTAAAACCAAGATTGTATGAAACCTGGGGATTGTCGCTGTCAAAAATCAAAGCCTGTTCAAGGATGGCGATTGAATCTTCGTACATTTTTAAACGCCGGTAAATTCCGCCAAGAGTTATTAAAGAGTCAAAATCGCCTTTTGAAAGCTCAACTATATTTTTAAAGACAGGAAGAGCAAGGTCATCCCGGCCGCTTTTCATGTAAAGATTTCCAAGCTGTTTTAAAAGTTCAACATTGTTTCTGTCTTCTCGCAAAAGCTGGCGGTAAAGGCGTGCGGCAAGATCAAAATCTCGCGCCAAAGTTGCAGAACGTGCCCTCGAAAGCAAAAGTTGATTTGGGACCATAAATCTTCTCCAGTCAGTTAAGTCAGCGGAATTTATTTTTTTGCAAGCCGTTTTGCTGGACGGGCAAAAACTTCATTGGAAAGCTGGCCGTTTATGTTTTCATCCAGTTTTGAATATGTCGAAACCGCAAAATAGTAAATCGTTCCGTTGTTAAGTCCTGTCAGCGTAATTGAAGTTGAATTTCCAGCATTCACAGGAGAAACTCCTTCAACTGCAGCTCTGCCAAGATATTCTCCCGGCTTTGAGCCGTAATAAACATAGTAGCCGCCGGCATTGTCGTCAATCGAAAAACGCCAGCTTAAAGTAACTTCGCCGTCGCCGGGAACTGCCTTTACAAAAAACGGAGGAAGCGGAGCTTCGGGTTCTGTATATTTTACGGTCAATTCCGTAATTTTCGGAGTTTGCTGGCAATTTCCGTCCGGCAAAAGTTCGGAAGCAATTTGAAAATATTGTCCGCTAACGCCTTCTATTTTTTCGTCCAGCGAAATTTCTTTCCATTCAGGATAATTTTCTGTCCAGCCGTAGCAATTGTCGCCAGCACGCACAAAAAATTTCAATTCGGTCTGGGCAGGAACACTTACGATTCCCTCAAGGCTGTCAAAACTTGAGGCGCGGCTTACAAGGATTGGCCTTGTTTCAAAACGGCCGCCTTCCGCCTTAAAAGATTCGTTTCCGCTTGCGAGAATATTTTCATCGCCTTTATAAGCGGCATTTTTTATACATATGCTGTCAATTTTCCCGGTAAAAGAAGGACAGATTTCGATTGTTGAATTTTTCCCAATGACTGGAGTGCAGACTGTTCCGCTTTCGTGGCGAGTCGAAGTTATAAATTTTATGTCTTCGGTTTTTCCGTCAACAAGATATTCAAGACATCCGGTTTCCTCATCAAAACTTACTGTATGACGGCTCCATTTTTGAGGAATCACCGGAGTTGAGCCTTTTAAGACAACTTCGCGCTCAGAAAGCCCCGGAAATACATTTAAAAATCTCCATTCAATCCGATTGTTCAAAAAAACAGCGCTAACCGTCTGAAAATCCGTGTATTTTGAATAATTTATTGAAGTCTGCCATGAATAAATTTTTTCGCCATTTTCTGCAAGCGACGGCGAAATCCAGAATTCGACCGAAAATGAGCTTCCAGGAGCATAGCTTCCGGAAAAAGGCGATGTATCTTTTTTTAAGACCAAACCTTTTTTTTCTCCGCGGCTTAAAGCGGCTCCGTTTCCTTTTGCAGCGTCTTTTACAGGCAAAAGATTATTTTCTATTATTTTATAATTTCCTTTTCCATCAAAATCCGAAATTTTTCCGTTTTCAAAAAGTAAAAACAGTTCTGTATCTACGTCGACAATTTGAGTTTGAGAAGAAAGCTGGAGAGCATCAAAACCAAAACGTCCCTGTCCTGTCGTAATTCCTTTTTTTATAAAAAAATCATTCCAGCCGTTTTTTCCGCCAAGAACCAAAGTTTTTTCTGAAGCGGCGGCTGTTGACACAAGCACAAAAGCCGAAGCAAAATATGCTAGACTCAATTTTAATATATTTTTTTTCATAAAACTCATAATGAATACTTCAGTTAATCCGGCCTATGAAATTCTTCACGAAACCGCACTAAAAGCACCTTCCTCCAGCGGTGTGTATTTATGGCGAAACGAAAAAGGAACTGTCATTTATGTCGGCAAAGCCAAAAACCTAAAAAACCGTCTCTCTTCGTATTTTTCCGGTGAGCGCCACATCAAAGTTCAACTTTTGGTGACAAACGCAAGCTCGATTGAATACATAACCACGTCAAACGAATACGAGGCGTTTCTTCTCGAAAACAACCTTATAAAAAAATATTCGCCGCGCTACAATATTCAACTAAAAGACGGAAAATCCTATCCTTCGCTAAAAATTACGAATGAAGAATTCCCACGGGTTTTCAAGACGCGGCAAATCAAAAAAGACGGCTCAATTTATTACGGACCGTATCCTGATTCAGGAGCCCTCGAAACTTTTATAGAGACACTTTACAAAGTTTATCCTGTAAGACATTGCCGGACATTCAAAAAAAGAACAGCTCCCTGCATGTATTACCACATCGGCCGTTGTAAAGCGCCTTGCTGCGGAAAAATTGATAAAGATTCCTATAATGAATTTATCGAAGAAATAAAGTCCTTGCTTGAGGAAAAAGGTGATGAAACTGCCGCAAAATTGACATCAATTATGAAAGCCGCTGCCGCTTCGCTAAATTTTGAAAAAGCCGCAAGAATCCGCGACGGACTGCGCGCTTTGACCGTCATGCAAAACCAGAATCTTGTCGAAGATTTTGCTTCGGTGGATGACCGCGACTACATTTCTCACTGGCGCGAGGGCGAACTCGTAAGTTTTACTGTCTTAAAAATCCGTGGCGGAAAACTGCTCGGGCGCGACAATTTCCGGGTAGAAAGCATTGCAGATGACGATGAGCTTCTTGAAGAATTTGCAGCCGCATATTATTCGGATACAGCAGACTTGCCGCCTTCAGTTTTTATTTCCGAAGAAGACAACTCGAAGGTTTTGGGGGAATGGCTGGAAAATTTAAAGCCGGACGAAAAACAGGCTCAAAAACCGAAGACAAAGCTTGTGACGGTAAAATGTTCCCAGGACGACAGGCGTTTTTCTGCCGAAAACAGACGGCACGCAGCAATTCTCAACATGGCAAAAAACAACGCCCACGAAGACATTATCCGGAGACTGAGGGAACGCGGGGATATGCCGGCCCTTGAAGAATTGAAAAAACTTCTCGGACTTCCACGGATTCCAGACAGAATCGAAGGTTTCGATATTGCCCACATTGGCGGAAAATTTCCAGTTGCTTCTCTTATCAGTTTTTGGAAAGGAAATCCCGACAAAAAAAATTACAGATATTTCCGTCTGAAGACAACAGACGGCGTAATTGACGATTTTGCATCAATGCGCGAAGCGGCGACAAGACGCTACAGCCGGCTCAAAAATGAAAATGAAAGTTTGCCGGACTTGATTTTAATAGACGGCGGCATAGGCCAAGTAAATGCAGTTGATGGAATATTAAAGGCGCTTGATCTTGATATTCCGATTGCAGGACTTGCAAAACGCGACGAAGAAATATGGCGGCCTCATACCTCAAAACCAATCCGCCTTCCAAAACAAAGCGACGCTCTAAGGCTTTTGCAGCGCGTCAGAGATGAAACACACCGTTTTGCGACCAGCAGAAACCAGACTTTAAGAACAAAAGAAAACACAGTGAGCATTTTTTCGACATTGCCGCACATTGGCGAAAAAAGAGAAAAATTGCTTCTAAAAACTTTTACAACAATCGAAAACCTTGCAAAAACCGAAGAATCGCAGATTGCGCAACTTTTGCACATAAGGGCGGACGAAGCCGGCGAAATTCTGCTGTCTGCAAAAAACCTTGCGCAGCAACAAAAAGAAGCAAAAAGAAGCAAAAAAATGGTTTTAAACCGTGGACTGAACAATGAAAATTACAGTTCAGCCGGGGAAGAAAATTCGTACACAAAAGCGCTGGCATCTGCCGCTCTTGATTTAAAAGTTGCAGAACCATAATGCAGCCCTGATTGAAGCAACGCGAAGCGTCCGGCTTTGCCGGATGAAGCGGACAGCGGAATTGCGGAAAGCAGGAAATTCGGACAAATGTTTTTTATATCCGCTTTCAAGGCTTAAAAGCAATATGAGCTCCTCAAATTTTATGATATAATTCCTAAAATTAACAGGAAATTTGCAAAAATAAAAATTCTGAACAGTTTGCGTTGCAAGCTTTTTATAAGGAGAGGACAAAATGTCAGAAAAAAAACAGTGGTTTGAAAACGAAAATTTCTGGAATAATTACGCTCCGATTATGTTCGATGCAAACCGTTGGGCAGAAGCTCCGGCAGTCGCCGAATCAGTCTGCAAAATCGCCGGCTTAAAAAAAGGAAGCGCAATTTTGGACGCTGGCTGCGGGCCTGGAAGGATCAGCGTTGAACTGGCATTGCTCGGAATGGACGTAACCGGAGTTGACATAATTCAAAGCGAGCTCGACGCCGCAAAAGAAACAGCCGAAGACGAAAACGTAAAACTCAGCCTTATAAAAGCAGATTTGCGCAGTTTTTCGTCCGGTAAAAAATTTGATTGCGCAGTAAATTTGTTCACATCGTTCGGTTACTGCGACACAATCGAAGAAGACGTTAAAATTCTACAGAATATTTATTCAAGTTTAAAAGACGGCGGCTGGTTTATTCTGGAAAATTTGAGCCGCGAGACTGCAATCCTGTATTTTACCGAAGGCGAATGGTTTGAACGTGCCGGAAAAACCGTCTTGACAGAATTCCACGTCGAAGGAGCATGGGAAGGACTTCGCTCAAAATGGATTTTAATCGACAACGAAACCGGTCAAAGAATAGAACACGAGTTTGTGCAGAGATTATATTCTGGAATCGAGTTAAAGCGGATCTTGACAGGAATCGGTTTTAGTTCCGTAGAAGTTTACGGAGATTTTGATTTTAGCCCTTATAACGAAAAAGCCCGGACAATGGTAATTGTGGCAAAAAAATAAAAATGAAAAAGTTCTTTAAATTTTACAAAACCAATTTTATATCTCTTTTGTTCATTTCAATATTTTTTACATCTCAGCTGCAGCCTGTTTTTTCTGGAGAATTCAGCTCGGCAGTTGAATCTTCCCGCTCGGAAACAGAAACGCAGGAAGAAGAAGAAAAATCAGTCAGCTCTTCTAGCCCAGATTCAGAAGAAAATTCGCTTATCACTTTTTTAGCAGAAATTGCCGGAGTTCTATGGTATTACAACACCTGCACCGTACGCTACACATCATTTCCATACAAATATGAAAATTTAACCTACATGAAATGGGCAGAAACAGAAACAAATCCAGAAGCAAAAACAAAATCAAACCGATATTCAGCCTCAGATTCATTTTTTTATCTGGCAGATTTAGGAACAGGAAACGAATTTTGTTTTGAAGGACTTTTTTTTCCGATTATTGGACCTTATTTTGAAAACCTTGTAATCTCGGAACAAGACAATTTTCTTGACGAAACTTACGGAAACATTCGGCTTGGAGCCCATCTTTCAATTTTCCAGTCAAATTTAATAACAATTACGGGAATTGTCCAATGGTCAAAATGGTACGGAAACATAAGTGAAGTTTTAAAAAGCAACGGACTTGCGCTTGGAATGGATTTCCGCTTTTATCCTTTAAAACCGCTCGGATTCCAGTGGAAATTCTGCTGGCAAGAATTTGATGAAAATGTCTATTTACGGGATTCTCTTCTTTCGGCAGGAATTTTTCTTCAGCGCTACGAACTTTTTGCCGGCTGGAAACTCCTCGAAGTCGGAAATTCAGAAAACTTAAAGCCAACAAAAACCTGGAACGGAATAAGCGCAGGCTGCCGTGTCTATTTCTAAAAAAAAGGGCGTTTCCCTGCGCTGCGCTTAGGGTCGCTATGTCCGCCCTTCGCCACATCCGTGGCTCATTGCGCGGCTAAAAGCCGCGCAACTTCGGGGCTGCCAGCGCTAACGCAAAAATTGTTTTTAACCTAAATTCTATTCATTGACGAAAAAACCTTTTCCGCCATGATGTTGATTTCAACGTGCATTTTTTTGCTTGTCTCGCTCAAAATATTGCGCAGCTCGTCAATTGAAATATCAGCAGATTCAAGACTCACCATCATCATCATTACAAAATTTCCAGAAAGAATTGTCTGTGTAATATCCGCAATATTTATCTTGTGCTGAGCCAGCAATGCGCTTACTTCAGCAATAATTCCAACTTTGTCACTTCCAACAACTGTAATAATAGCATTCATATTTTCATTTTATAAAAACCGGCGTTTCTTGGCAATCAAAAAAACTTAATCCAACGTCTTAAAATTCCGACAAACTAAATATGAAAAAACATTTGCGCGTTTCTTACAACGCACCTGTCAGCCTTACATTTTCGATTTTTTGCTCATTTATCTTTCTTGCCGATTATTTTATCTTCAAACACAAACTGATTTCTTTACTTTTTACAGTTCCCGGCAACAAAAATTTTGACTGGCTCTATCCGTTCAGCTACGTAAGGCTTTTTACTCACGTTCTCGGCCATATTGACGCGGCGCATCTCCTCGGAAACCTAACATTCATTCTTTTAATCGGACCGCTTATGGAAGAAAAATATGGCTCTGCAATGATTGCGCTTATGCTGACAGTTACAGCCTTTGTAACAGGAATGATTAACGCATGCTTTATTCCGTCTTCGCTTTTAGGAGCCAGCGGAATCGCTTTTATGCTTATTTTGCTCGCTTCGATAAGCACAATCGAAAAAAATCAGCTGCCTCTGAGTTTTATTTTCTTAATCGCAGTTTTTGTCCTAAAAGAATTTATTTCTCCGTCGGCTTCCAATGTTTCGACAATCGCGCACATTGCCGGCGGACTTTGCGGTTCGCTTTTTGGATTTTTAGTTGCGCCAAAAACAGCGCGCTCTCAAAAAACTGCCGATTCCAAAACAAAAACTCAGCAAAAAAAACAGCCGCAACAACAGTCTTCTGAGAATTCTTACAAAAATTCTGCCCAAAAAGACAGCGACGAAACAGTAATCGGAACAGTTCAACTCTAAAAGCAAAAAAAATAAAATATGAAAGAACTTCCTTTGCCGTCAAAAAAAAGACTTCTAACACTTTCAAACCTGCTTTCTCAACAGCCAAAAGAAAAAATACACATAACTTCAGCAGAAATTGCTAAACTTACAGGCTGGGGCGAAGCAACAATCAGACGCGACATCTCTCTTCTGGAACTGCACACAGGAAAAAGCAACGGCTACGAATTAAAATCCTTAAAAACCGAAATAGACAAAAATCTTGGACTTATAAAAAGCAGCGGTGAAAAACACAACTTCTGCATAGTCGGACTTGGAAATCTCGGACAGGCTTTTCTTGAAAATTCCGTCTTTTTAAACGAAAATTTCGCTCTAGTTGCCGGCTTCGACTCAAACCAAAACCGCGTAGAACTTATAAAATCTAAAATTCCGCTTTTTCCAACTCTCGATCTCGAAAAAACAATCAGGCAGAAAAAAATCGAATTTGCAATTTTGACAGTTGACGACTCAATGGCTCAAAAAATGACAGACAGGCTCGTAAGCTACGGCATAAAAGGAATTGTAAACTACACAAATGCCGTGCTTACCGTGCCAGAAAATTTTCGGCTAGAAAATGCCTCTCCAGAAAAATCTCTGGCAAACCTTCTGTAAAAAACTAAAAACTGCAAAGCTAAAATCGCTGCGAATCGTAATAAAACGCAGGAAAAGGAAGTTTTGCGCTTTTTAAGGCAATTTCCGTCAAAGAGTCAAGTTTTCCAAAGCTAAAAGAAGTTTGCTTTAAAAATTTTTTAACAAGAGAAGGCTTTGGCTTGTATTTGTATTCTTCCAAGTCTTTTTTGTAGTCTTTATTGCCAAAAACTTCCGTGTAAATCAAATTTTTTGCTTCTTCAAAGTTCATTACATCGTCAACAAGCCCGTTATTTTTCGCCTGATTTGCCGTATAAATGCGTCCGTCCGCAAGTTCACGAACTTTTTCAATATCAAGCTTGCGGCTTTCGCTCACAATCTGAGTAAATTGACAGTAACACTCATCGGCAATCGACTGCATGATTTTTTTCTGCTCTTCGGTTACAGGTTCGGTAAAACTTCCCATAACCTTGTTTCGTCCAGCATGAACCGTTTCGCTTTTTATTCCGTGTTTTTTCATAAGTTCGGTTAAATCAACAAAACGTCCGGCAATTACACCAATTGAACCAGTCAAAGTGTTTCTGTTTGCAAAAATTTTGTCGGCAGAACAGCCAATGTAATAACCGCCGCTTGCCGCAAGAGAAGCAAAATATGCATAGACAGGACGCTTAGTTTCTCTCTTGTATTTTAAAACAGCTTCAAAAACTTCGTCAGATTCATAAACTCCGCCTCCAGGAGAATCGATAAAAAGCAATAATCCAGCATTAGCCTTGTCTTCCGAAATATCTTCTATCTGCTCAAGAATCCATTTTTGATTGTAAGTTTCGTTTTTTTCTTCGATAACACCGTCAATAACAAGTTTTGCGACCGTTTTTCCAGCCATTTTTTACACTCCCATAAAAAGTTTGCAACACAATCTTATAACAAAGTCAGCATATAAAAAGTTTAAAATGTTTACTACCCAAAATTCGGCGCTAATTCTTATTTTTTTTCTTATTGTGATTTTTTTCACAATAAAGCCAGTGTTTTTTCCGCTTTTTGTTGACTTTAACCGCAGAATTACCTAAACTTTTTGTACAATTTTTTGTGAATATTTTCACAAAAAAATCCGCGTTAGGGATAGAAGGGGCGCAAAGCGTTGGCGAAAGCCAATGGCAACCCCGAATAGCCCGGCTCGAGCGAAAGCGAGAGAAACGCCCAAAAAAGAATCAAAAATCACGATGAGGTGGAGACGAATGTCAAGAGTTTACAATTTTAGTGCTGGTCCTTCTTGCTTGCCGGAAGATGTTTTGAAAGAGTGCGCGGCAGAAATGCTCGATTACAATGGAAGCGGCCAGTCGGTCATGGAAATGAGCCACCGCTCAAAGGATTACGAGCCGATTATTGCAGACGCAGAGGCGATGGTCCGAAAGCTGATGAACGTTCCTGAAAATTACAAGGTTCTTTTTGTTCAGGGCGGAGGCTCGACACAGTTTGCGATGGTCGCAGAAAACTTGGGAATTCACCACAAAAAAGCGGCTTACATTGAGACTGGCGTTTGGGCAAAAAAAGCCGCGGCAGAGGCGAAAAAGCTCGGCGTTGAAGTTGACATTATCGCGTCTTCAAAAGACAAAAATTATTCTTATATTCCGCGCGTTGAAAAAGTTTCAGGCGATTACGACTACGTTTACATCTGCATGAACAACACGATTATGGGAACTCATTACGAGTATCTTCCTGACACAGGCGATATTCCGCTCGTTGCCGATATTTCTTCATGCGTTTTGTCTGAGCCGCTCGATGTCTCAAAATTCGGGCTTTTGTTCGCAGGCGCGCAGAAAAACCTTGCTCCAGCCGGCGTTACTCTCGTGATTGTCCGCGAGGATTTGATTACGGAAACTCCGCTTGCAGGCACTCCGACAATGCTCACTTACAAGACACACGCTGACAACGATTCAATGTTCAACACTCCGCCTTGCTACACAATCTATGTTCTTGGAAAAGTTCTCCATTGGATTGAAAAGAACGGCGGCGCGGAAGGAATGTTGAAGCGCAACAAGGAAAAGGCTGATTATCTTTACGACTTTCTTGACAATTCTGATTTCTATCATGCGACAACAGAAAAAGGCAGCCGCTCTCTTATGAACGTGCCGTTCCTTACAAAATACTCGACTGGCGCAACAGACGAGGCGAGCGTTGCTAAAGAAAAGGAAATCAACGACAAGTTTGTGAAAGAGGCGAAAGCCGCAGGTCTCGTGAACTTGAAAGGACACCGCTTGGTTGGCGGAATGAGAGCTTCAATTTACAACGCGATGTCGCTTGACGGCGTAAAAGCGCTTGTTGAGTTTATGAAGAAATTCGCGAAAGAGAACGCGTAAAAATAACTTGAAGATTTTGCGTAGCAAAGTTGAATCCGGGCGGCAAAGTTTCGGGTTCGGCTTTGCTAAACCACAAAATCAAAATCTTGGAGAAATAAGATGTTCAAAATTCAGACTTTAAATAAAATCAGCGCAGTCGGACTTGACAATTTTCCGCGCGACAGTTACGAAGTTGCTTCCGAGCTTGGAAATCCAGACGCGATTCTCGTCCGCTCGGCTGATATGCACGAAATGGCTTTGTCGGCAAACACAAAGGCTGTTGCCCGCGCCGGAGCCGGAACAAACAATATTCCTTGCAAGGATCTTGCAGAGAAAGGCGTTGTGGTTTTCAACACTCCTGGAGCAAACGCAAACGCTGTAAAAGAGCTTGTTATTCTCGCTATTCTTCTTTCAAGCCGCCCTGTAATCAACGCGAACAAATGGGTGAACACAGAGCTAAAAGGAAAAGGCGACGAGATTGCGACTTTGGCTGAAAAAGGCAAGTCAAAATTTGTCGGGCCAGAGCTTAAAGGAAAAACTCTCGGCGTAATCGGACTTGGAGCAATCGGAGCGCAGGTTGCAAACACTGCAATCGCTTTGGGAATGAATGTTATTGGCTACGATCCGTTCCTTTCTGTAAAGGCCGCTCTTTCGCTCGACCACAATGTGAAAATCGTTGAGACTCTCGACGGAATTTACACAAAGGCTGACTACATCACAATCCACGTTCCTCAGACTGACGAGACAAAAGGAATGATTAACGCTTCTTCTTTGAAGATTATGAAAGACGGAGTCAGAATAATAAACCTTGCGCGCGGCGGACTTGTGAACAACGCTGACTTGCTTGCCGCTGTGAATTCTGGAAAAGTTGCCGCGCACGTTACAGATTTTGCCGATGAAAGCTTCTTGAACAACGACAAAATCGTCTGCCTCCCTCACTTGGGAGCTTCAACTCCAGAGGCGGAGGAAAACTGCGCGGTTATGGCTGTAAAAGAGCTTCGCGACTTCCTCGAGACTGGAATTATCGTAAATTCTGTGAACTTTCCGCGCGTTACAAGCGAGTCTGCAATTCCTGCCGGCGGAACTCGGCTTTGCATTCCGCACAAGAATGTACCTGGCATGATTGCGAAATTCACGACAATCCTGGGAGACGCAAAACTCAACGTTGCCGGAATCGTTGACCAGAGCCGCGGCGACATTGCCTACGCGATGATTGATGTTGACGGAAAAGTCGGAGACGACACTCTCAAGGCTCTCGGAGACTGCGAGGCTGTAATCAGCGTGCGCCCGATTTACGCTTAGTTTTTAAGTAGATTAGCCGCAAACCGGAAAATTCCTTTGCATAAACAGGAATTTTCCGGTTAAAAATCCTTTCACAATTCTATTCTTGGCTAAATTTTTCTTACGAGATTTCTAAACTGCACAAAAACCTAAAAAATATACTTTCCTTTTTGCAGAAATTTGCTTACTTTTAAATTAACAAAAGCAATCTAATTTTATTGAAAACTGGAGGAAGATATGGAAATCACACTCACAAAAGGCAATTTCGAAGACGAAGTATTAAAATCAGAAAGTCCTGTTCTTGTTGACTTTTGGGCAAGCTGGTGCGGTCCGTGCAAAATGCTTGCTCCGACAATTGCGCAGATTGCAGAAGAATACAGCGGAAAAATAAAAGTCGGCAAAGTAAATGTTGACGAAGAAGAAACTCTTTCCCGCGAATACGGAATCGTAAGCATTCCGACAGTAATTCTCTTTAAAAACGGAAAACCAGAAAAAACTTCAATCGGCCTTGTTCCAAAAGAAACACTGGTTTCAATGCTCGGCTAAAACACTGTAAAAAAACATTCGCTTAACTATGGCAATAAAACTAAAAAAATTGCCACAGTTAAAACTCAATTTATAAATCAAACAAATTTGCATAAAAATCGATTTTTATGCAAACAAGGTAAAAAAAAGTATTTGCATTGACCTAGGATTTTTTTATAAGAATATTCGTACAAAAAGACGTATTTTTTCCCAAACTTCGAGTTTTATAGTTTTATGTCACTATCGGAACTGTTCCCTTGTCATTATCGAAACTACTTCTTGTCATTATCGGACTTGCCCCGATAATCTATTGAAACTTTACAACAGTTATTCCGGTCGCAGCACGGGAATGACACTTAAATGACTGTTCTTTTCAAAATTCGACATTTAGGGTATTTTTTTATTTTACGAGGTGCTTTATGAAAAAAATTATCAACCCACTTGTATTTATTGCAGGAATTTCGGCCTTTTTTGCATTTTTCTCAGGATGCGCTTCAAACAAGACCGAAAACAATTCAGCTCAAGAACAAAAACAAAACCTTAAAGGACAGACACTTTATTCAATTCCAGGCGAAAAGCCTGAAACAAACGGATTTTTTGATTGCGGAGATTTTTCTTTTCCAAACACAAAAATCATTTTGATTGACGACAAAACTTATCCAAAATCAGACAAAAAAACAGACGCCTTTAGCGCGGCAATTCAAAAAGAAGGCAAAAAGCTCATCGTAATCGACGGCGACATCGACCTGAGCTACGGAAAAGTCTCTGATTCAGACCACAGCTACTTTGACGAATTTGAAGCCGACGGAAAAAGAAAACACGCCGACCTTATTTACAAACTTACATCAGACACGGCAATCGTCGGAAAACAGAACGCCCGCTTAAAGTTCGGTGGTCTTTTGATTAAAAACGTAAACAACATAATAATCCGCAATATTGAATTTTACGACGCCCACGGCTCAACAGAAATCGACACAAAGGTCGACAAAAATTCAAAGGCAAGCATAGATTCGCTCAATATCGAAAACGCAAACAATGTCTGGGTTGACCACTGTACTTTCAGCGACGGAAAATGCGTAGACCTTGTAAGAAATTTCAACCACGACGGACTTCTGGACATTAAAAAAGGAAAATGCATAACCGTTTCTTACTGCGAATTTTTCAACCACGACAAAGTAATGCTGATTCGTCCAGGCGACAAGTTTTCAAATCCGGAAGAATGTGAAGTAACGCTTCATCACAACTACTTCCACAATTCAATTCAGCGCATGCCAAGAAGCCGCGGAGTAAACGCGCACATCTACAACAATTATTTTGACAACATCGGCACAAACGAAAACAAAGGAAGCAGCCTTGGACCAGGAATCGGCTCAATGTATGTCGTAGAAAACAATTTTTTCGGAAAACACGCGCAGACAGCCGTAAAATACTACGACAAGTCCGAAAAAACAGACCCTACATTCTCAAAATTCTACCAAAGCGGAAACATTCCTCAGCTCAACGCCTCAAATTGCGCCTACGACAAAGTAGACAAGACAAACGATTTTGAGGCGCACCTGACTTCAGAAAAACCATTTGCAATAAATTACAACTACAGCCTGGACGAAACATCTTCTCTCAACGAAGCGACAGTAAAAAAGGCAGGCGCCGGAAACATAATGAAATTTGAAAGATAAATTTTATACGGACGGCTTTTTGCATTGCAAAAATCAGGCTATCCGGGGTTCCGCTATCGCTTCATTCCTTCGGAACGGCTAACCGCCGCCCCTCCTATCCTTGCCGCAAGGCAAGGACGTGCGCTTTTAGCGCACAATTCAATCGACGAGTTTTGTGCAAAACAAAACTCGCAGCATACCGCAAGGTATGCAAGCATCCATTGCCGCAAGGCAAGGGCGTGCGCTTTTAGCGTTCGTATCCTGTAAAAAGACAAAAAAACACTATTCATAGCGTTTTAACATAAAGTTATTAGGAATAATTACTAATAAGTAATTTTATTCTGTTGCACTTTTTTGTCAAATCCACTATAGTCTTAACTAACAGAAACAGTCGCAGTTTTTTATAAAAATTGCGAATTATATACAAATTTGCTTGAATAAATACGAGCCCTGTAAAAACTGTTTTTGAAACATCAAAAAAAGGAAAATTCGACTTACGGAGTTTCCGCAGGCTTAGCAGACCAGTCTTGAATTCAAGACCGATTTTGCGCGTTTTTTTCCATTTTTGTAAAGTTTTCCTGTCATTACGCAGGTTTACTTCAACTTGTTTCAAATTCTTTTGCATGCGTGCTCCGTTTTTTCAAGAAAGGAGAACTTTTATGGCAGAAGCATGGAACGGTTTCAAAGGACGCCTTTGGAAAGAAGAAGTAAACGTTCGCGACTTTATCCAGAACAACTACACACCTTATGACGGCGATGAAAAATTCCTCGCAGGTCCTACAGAAGGTACAAACAAGCTCTTTGCAAAATTGCAGGAACTTCAGAAGGCAGAACACAACAAAAAAGCTGTAGGTCTTGACGGAAAAGAAAGAACTGGCGTTCTCGACATGGACACAGACATCGTTACAGGTCTTACAGCTCACAAACCTGGCTATATTGATCCAGAATTGAAAGATCTTGAACAGGTTGTTGGTCTTCAGACAGACAAGCCTCTCAAAAGAGCATTCATGCCTTACGGTGGAATCAAAATGGCAGAAGAGTCATGCGAAATGTACGGCTACACTCCAAACCCAGAACTCCACAAAATTTTTACTGAATATCACAAAACTCACTCAGACGCTGTATTTCAGGTTTACACACCAGAAATCCGCGCGGTTCGCCGTTCACACATCTTGACAGGTTTGCCTGACACATACGGACGCGGACGCATCGTTGGAGACTACCGCCGTGTAGCTCTTTATGGTATCGACTACCTCATCAAATGCAAGGAAGCTGACAAGGCAAACATTGGCGACGGAACAATGACTGAGGAAGTTATCCGTCTCAAGGAAGAAGTTGCTGATCAGATTAAGGCTCTCAAAGGTCTTAAAGAAATGGCAGCTCTCTACGGCTTTGATATTTCTAAGCCAGCTACAACAGCAAAAGAAGCTGTTCAGTGGCTGTACTTCGGTTACCTCGGAGCAATCAAGACACAGAACGGCGCGGCAATGTCTATCGGACGTGTTTCAACATTCCTCGACATCTATATCAACCGCGACCTCGAAGCAGGCTTAATCACAGAATCTCAGGCACAGGAACTTGTTGACCACTTCGTAATGAAGGCACGCATGGTTCGCTTTGCACGCATTGAGTCTTACAACAACCTCTTCTCTGGCGACCCAGTTTGGGCAACACTCGAAGTCGGCGGACTCGGACAGGACGGACGCTCAATGGTTACAAAGAACGACTTCCGCTTCCTCCATACTCTCGAGAACATGGGACCGGCTCCAGAGCCAAACATGACAGTTCTCTACTCAAAGAGACTGCCTGAGAACTTCCGCCGCTACGCTGCGAAGATTTCTATCGACACATCTTCAATCCAGTACGAGAACGACGATGTAATGAGACCAGTTTGGGGCGATGACTACTCAATTTGCTGTTGTGTATCTGCAACTCAGACAGGTAAAGAAATGCAGTTCTTCGGAGCGCGCGCTAACCTCGCAAAAGCTCTTCTTTACGCTATCAACGGCGGACGCGACGAGCCTGATGGACTTACACCAGGTGTTCAGGTTGGACCTGCTTATCAGCCAATCACTGCTGATGTTCTCGACGCTTCTAACTACAAAGAAGTTGTTGCAAAATACAAGCAGATGCTCGAATGGCTTGCTGGAATCTATGTAAACTCATTGAACGCAATCCACTACATGCACGACAAATACTACTACGAAGCTGAAGAGCTTGCTCTCGAAGACACAAACCTCAAGAGAACATTCGCTACAGGTATCGCAGGATTCTCACACGTTGTAGACTCGCTTTCTGCTATCAAATATGCAAAAGTTAAGGTTGTCCGCGGCGATGTAGAAATCAAAGACAAGAAGACTGGCGCTGTAAAAGAAGTTGTTAAGGGATTGGCAAAAGACTTTATCGTTGAGGGCGACTTCCCACGCTACGGTCAGGACGATGACCGCGCAGACGCAATCGCTGTTCAGTTGCTCAAAGATTTCATGACAATGATCAGAAAGCACCCGACATACCGCAATGCAGAACCAACAACATCAATCCTTACAATCACTTCAAACGTTGTATACGGAAAAGCTACAGGTGCTCTTCCAGATGGACGCAAGGCACACGAGCCATTCTCACCGGGAGCTAACCCAAGCTACGGCGCAGAGACAAAAGGCTTGATTAAGTCTTTGAACTCAGTTGCTAAGCTTCCATACGAATACGCTTTGGACGGAATTTCTAACACACAGACAATCAACCCAAGCGCGCTCGGACACAACGAGGAAGAAAGAATCGACAACCTTGTAAACGTTCTTGACGGATACTTTGATTGCGGTCCAGATTCAGGACACGCTGGCTCACACCACCTCAATGTAAACGTATTCGGAGTTGAAAAACTCAAGGACTGTCAGGCTCATCCAGAGAAGCCAGAATATGCAAACTTCACAGTTCGCGTTTCTGGATACGCAGTTCGCTTCATCAACCTTACAAAAGAGCAGCAGGACGATGTTATCGCTCGTACTTGCCACGCTTCTCTGTAATCTAAAATGTTGAATTAGCGACAAAAAAGCCGCTCCAGTTTTATAACTGGAGCGGCTTTTTTATTTTTATTCAATTTCGCAAAATTCATAAATAACTAGCATTGGCAAAAGAACCAAGCGCAACCCCTTCTTCTTATAGTTTTGATATACTTTCAGACAGAACATTCAGACAGAACATATTGTTTTATATCTGCTGCCTCAAAAATCAATATAAAATACATAAAAGTCAACAAATAAGAAAAGCCCGGAAAGAAGCAAAAAACTTCCGTCCAGGCTTGAATTGCCTTGAATAAACCTGAATCAAAAATCCAAAAACTTATCAATTTGAGGAAACTTTCGAATAAACAATTTTTTTGCCGGTCGCCTTTATCTCCGTAACGAGTTTTCCGTTCTCAAAAGAAAGTAGCAGAACTTCCTTGTAATTTTCCAAATCCGTTCCGTCAGTGTAAAGCCACTCGCCTTCAGAATTTTCAAATTCCTCAAAAAACAAGACAACGGCATTTTTCTTTCTTAAAGTTTTTCCGCGAAAACCTTTCACAAGCCTCGAATTTTTGAATTCAAGGCAACAATCTCCGTAATTGTCAAATTCAAGAATTCTCTCTTCGTCTTCCCATTTTCCATAAATTGAAGAAAATTTTCCACAGGAAATCAGAAAAACAGAAAGAATTAAAAAAAACAAAAGACGGAAAGACTTGCGGCCGCGGCAAAGCCGAATTTTATTCATTCACGCTGTCCTGAACACTGTTTGCGGAAGGCACAAGCATATAGCTCTGATTTTTCTTTGGACCGTAAACCCAAAACAATGAGGGCCACCAAAGAAGAAGCCCGCTAACGAGATTTACGCCTTTAATCTCTTTGTTCAAGCCAGTATACAAATCCTTGTAGCCTTCTTTTTTTATCAAAATGTCAGGATCTTCCCAAACCGCGTTGCTGAGTTTTTTCTGGACAGGAGTTGTTCCGATTTTTTCTCCGTCAACATAAACTTCCGCGCCGTCAACATCTGTCAAAAAATTAACTCTTGTCTGCGTAACGCAAGACGCACAAAAAATCACCAGCAGAATTCCAGCCGTAACGTTTGCTCCAATTTTTTTTAGATTCATCTTTTTCTCCCATAAAAAGCCAATGAGAAAATATCAATTTTCGATTTGACTTTTTAACGCAATTTCGCAACGAAGCGAGAAATTGCAGTTGATAAGAAAGCTTGCAACGCAAACTTGTTAATAAAAACTTTGACGCTATTTTAGGCAAAGTTCTTATTACATGCTCCTTTTTAAGCTAAAGCTAAAAAATGCTACCCCCCCCCGAAAAAAAGTCAAGTAGCCAAGAGAAAAACGATATTGCCAAAGCCGTTGCAAAGCAATGCCCCTCGTTTAGCCCGACGCAATTGTGAAGCTTCAGTTTTTTCGAGAAGTTTGTATTTCTTCTGATTCCGCTTTGTAAAACTTCCGTCTATGTCTGCTTTTATTCTGCTTTCTATTCCTTAAAATTAAGAAAAATTTTGAAAAATTATTTTTCTTAATGCCGAAAATTTGTTAGATTATTATAGAAAGAATTAGATTTTTACGAGGTACAATATGAAAGGATACATTCATCAGTTTGAGAGTTTTGGCTGCGTAGACGGTCCAGGCTCACGTTTTATAGTTTTTACTGCCGGATGCAATATGCGCTGTAAATTCTGCCACAATCCGGACACCTGGATTATGAAAGAAGGCAAGCTTTGGGAACCTGCAGATGTCTTAAAAGAAGCGCTTTCCTGCCGCTCGTACTGGGGGAAAAAAGGCGGAATTACAGTAAGCGGCGGAGAACCGCTGCTGCAAATTGATTTTTTAATTGAGCTCTTTACGCTTGCAAAAAAAGAAGGCGTCAATACTTGCATTGACACAGCTGGAGAACCGTTTACAAAAGAAGGCGAATGGTTTGAAAAATTCAAAAAATTGATGGAAGTTACAGACATTCTTCTTATGGACATCAAGCACATAAACGAGGAAGAGCACGTAAAGCTCACAGGAAAAACCGGAAAAAACATCCGCGAAATGTTTGCCTATCTCGACGAAATTCAAAAGCCAATCTGGATTCGCCACGTGCTTGTTCCAGGAATTACGGACAACGATGAGTATTTGACTCAAACAAGGGATTTTATCCGTACTCTTTCAAATGTTTACCGCGTTGAAATTCTTCCTTACCACAACCTTGCAATTTCAAAATACCGCGACATGGGAATCAAATACGCCCTTGAAGATACGCCAATGCCGTCCGCAGAACGGATCGAAAACGCAAGAAAGATTTTGGAATGTGATAAATATACTCGATGGCAGGAATAAAATAAGAATTTGGGTGGCCGGGGCTACAAAGCCCCGCCGGGCTTTGCGTGGCTGCGACCAAACGCAAGCGTTTGTTTGCCTTCGGCACCACTCCAATCCCTGCCACAAAAGCAGCAGGGAAAATAATTTTAGTGTTACTTTTTTGCAAGACTTGTGTTCTTTTGTGAACCGTTAAAAAAAGAAGCCACGTCTGAATTAAAACGGCCTTCGAGTTTTACCCGATATGCGCTGATTTTTGCAACGTAGTTTAGGGTATGCTGAGGTGTCTTATTTGCACGAACCCTTGTTGTACCGGCATTGTACATGGCAAGCGCAGTCACATCATTTCCTGTTCCAGCCAGATCCATGCACCAGCGCAAATGAATCATTCCGTATTTTGCGCTTACTTCAGGATTAAAAAATTCTGATTCAGTCAAATGCGGAAAAGACGCGCTGTTTAACTGGAAAAGTCCTCTGTCAACAGTCGCATTTGAATTTCTGTTGACTGCGTCCGGCTTAAAGCGGCTCTCTACAAAAGCAAGGCTAAATGCGAGGCTCAATGGAATATTGTTTCTGTCGGCATTTTCAAGGATTGCAAGTGCAACAAGACGGTTGCCTGTCACCTGAGTATAAAACCATTCAACAGATGCGCGAGAGCCAGGCTGTCTGTAAAGCTCCAGGCCACGGTCATTTTCGTTTGAAAACTCAAAATATTCCGGTTTTAATCCAACTTCGAGCGCCAATTCTTCTGAATATTTTGCATTGGCCAATTCAGCATAAGAATCAAGAACAGATTCTGTTTCTCCAGAGGGAAGTAAAAAATATATCAGCAAGCACACACTTAAAAACAAAACGCTGACAGGAAGAACTTCCCTGAACAATTTTGCAGTATATGAACTCATAATGGATTCATAGTTGCACATTTCAATACTAATTTCAATTAGAGATTTTAGAATAAATTGTAATAATCTGCATTATTTTCAACAAAATTCCGTTATATGCGACATTTTTATGATTTTATGCAGGTTTTTGACCTAATAAAGCACAACGTCTTCCGTGCAGGGCTTTTTTGCAAAATAAACATACTGCGGATGTTTTTCTGAAATTTTCTCTAAAAAATCGCTCAAAACATCTGCGTCATCGGCAACTTCGCTTACAAGAGCCATTCCAATAACTGATTTGCAGTCTTTTACACGGCGCGCTGTATGCTTCATTGCGTTGTTAAACTGTCCTGGAGTCGCTTTTTTGTCGTAAACAGGCTCCAAAAAAACAAATTCGTTTTTTTCTTCGAGCGCTTTTAGGCGGTCGCGCAGCTGAGCAAGAAAATTTTCATCATATTCTTCTTCTGCGCCTTCCACGTCGCTCCATTTTACAGGAAAAATCATTTTTTCTGTTACAGGAACTTCTTCTCCTGTCGTTTTATAGAGTTTATGATTTTTTGATTCAAAAATTTTTTCAAATTTCATATTTTCTCCAGCTTGTATAAATAAAAAAAGCCCCTGACCAAAAGGTCAAGAGCCTCCCCGATTTCTAGCCAAAAAACTATTCGGTAAGAATTTTTATTACTTCAGCCTTGTCCTGTGTATTAAGAATCTGCTGACGTTTTTCTGCACTCTTGAACAAAAGGCTTACTTCTGCCAAGAACTGAAGATGCGGACCAGTTTTATTTACTGGCGAAAGTGTCATAATAAAGATACGGCATGGTTCCTGATCCAAAGAATCAAAATCAACCGGATTATCAGAAATACCGATACATGCTACTAAATCTGATACAGTGTCTGTTTTTCCGTGTGGAATAGCGATTCCGTGCTTCATACCAGTAGACATTTTACGTTCACGGTCAAGTACACATTCGCGGGCAGCAGCTTTATCAGTTACTTTTCCCGCCTTAACTAAAATTTCAAGCATCTCGTCGATGATGTCTTCTTTTGTTTTGCCCTGCAGATGAAGTTCTACAGTTTCAGGTGTTAATACTGTTCTTAAGTCCATAATTTTAGTTTACCTTCCCTTGTTACCAAAGTCAAGAATTTTTTTCTTAAAAAATAACCAAAGATACTTTTGGTTAGTTCCTGATTCTAGTTTTATTATACTACCGTTTTTGTTTTTATTGAAGTTTAAATATTGTTTTTCTATAATAAAAATGAAGTTTTTAAATTTTCGGGTCTTTTAGACAAGGGATTGAAGCGGTGAGCGCAGCGAAAACAAAGGCTTGCCTTTGGTCGAAGGCGAATTGCCGGAGCCGCGAAAAGCCCGCTTTTTGCAAAGCAAAAATGGCCCCGAATAAAAATTTAATTTATATTTATAAAAAGGAATGTTAATATGTCGGATACTTCTAAATTTTTGGCTGATATTCAGAGAATTAAAAAGCACGTGCGCGCTGACAATGGCGGAAAATACGACGGCAGAAAAGTTTGCGAGCAGATTTCAAGTCTTTTTGCCTCTTCAAACAGAAATGCAGGCGATTTGGCAAGGTCGATTGCGGATTATTGGCTGAATTCGTATATTTTTTCTTCGGCCGACGTCGAAAATGAACCTTCGCAGGAAAATATCGACAGGATTACGGTTTTTCAGAACTTTTTGGACGGAGATTCTGACGAAGATTATTCAATTTTAACTGGCGACGACTGGGAAACTCTCAAGGATTTTTGCGATGACGAAGCTGAAAATTTGGATTTGGACAGTCTGCAGAATTTTATGAGCATAATTCTTGATAACGGCGCGCTTTAGTTTTTATGATTAGCGATAACGAAATTGTAAATTTGTATTCGGAATGCAGGCTATGTCCGCGAAAATGCGGTGTAAATAGATTTGCCGGAAAAACAGGATTTTGTCTTGAAGACGCTGACCTGAAAGTTTCGGTGGCGTGCCTGCACTTTGGAGAAGAGCCTCCTGTTACTGTTCATTCCGGAAGCGGAACTATTTTTTTGACTGGATGCAACCTGCGCTGTGCGTTCTGCCAGAATTATCAGATAAGCCAGCAGGGAATGGGAAAAACTGTCTCTAAAGAGGAATTTGCAGAAATCTGTCTTAAACTTGAAAATGCCGGCGCGGAAAACATAAATCTTGTTACGCCGAGCCACCACATTCCAAAACTTGCGCAATTTATTGAAGAAGCTAAAAAACGCGGACTAAAACTGCCTGTATGCTGGAACAGTTCCGGTTATGACAGCGTTGAAATGCTCGAAATGCTCGACGGATTAGTGACGATTTTTTTGCCGGATTTTAAGACCTTGAGCTCAGAACTTTCTAAAAAACTGTGCTCGGCCGAAGATTATCCGGAAGTTGCAAAAAAAGCCCTTTTGTGGATGATTGAACACAATCCGCTTAAATTTGCCAGCGTAAAAAAAAATAGAATAACAAAACAAAAACTCCTTCAAGGCGTAATAATACGCCACCTTTTCTTGCCAGGCCGTTTTGAAGAAACTGTGGATGTGCTTTCGTGGCTCAAAGAAAACGCAGACAAAAAAGCGATAATTTCGCTCATGAACCAGTATACTCCAGTTCCCTTTGAAGGAAGCGAAGATGAACTGAAAAAACGGAAAAATGCGCTTTCGTCAATCGAAAACAGGCTTGTAAACACAACCGAAGACCAGGATCTGCGCGATATGATAGAAGCTTTTGATTTTGACTTGCTTTTTTATCAGGATTTGAGCACTGATACGGACTGGCTTCCGGACTTTACAAAACAACAGCCTTTTTCAAATAAACTGGCAAAACCTGTCTGGCACTGGAAAAACGGTTTTATTGAATAAAAAATAACCTCAAAATGTCATTTTTGCCTTCTAGTATGCTATAATGAGAAAAATGTCGATTTTTGAATTGTCTTGCAATTACTTTCTTTGCAAAAAAAATCGGCAAAAATTTTTCAAATAAATGCGCAAAACGGAGGAAAAAATGACCTTTTCTTACAATGAATTTCATATTTCGCGGACGGTCAGAAACGCCTGTAATTTTTCTGAAGGGCTTTTTTCTTCGAGCGGCAACGTTATTCTTGCGAATTTGCCAGCAGTACGGGCTTTTCAGGCAAAATTTAACGAATACTTAAAAAAGAACGGAAAAACAGAAGTAAGCGCAGGAACTCTGAACGCAATGGGACTTTTGGACGAAGTTTTTCATCTTGCATGCTGGACTTACAGAAGACAAAAATATCCTGATGCATTTAAAGAAGCTTTAGGTGAACTTGATTCGAAATTTTCTAAAGAAAAAGTCGATTCTCTTTTGACGGCTTTTTGCGAGGAATTTCCACCGGTCGCAGTTTACAAGGGCGAATGTTCAATTCAAGATTTTTTGAACACTGAAATGGTTGAACGAAAGACAAATCGCACGCGCACAAACCGGGAACAGACGCTCGAAGAGATGATTATGCTTCATCTGGCGAACGAAAATCCTGCTTTTAAGCCTTTTTATCCGCTTTTTGACGATTCTAATTTGGAAAAAAAGTCAATTTATGGCGAATCATGGAAACTTATTCAGTCTTATTTTAAGCAATTGCCTTTTTGGGGAACTTACGGCCACGATTTGATTTCGTTTTTGAAAGAGCCTGTAAAATTTGCTCCGGACAATCTGCAAGAACAGTTGAATTATGTCCGCATTCATTGGTCTGATCTTTTTTTGCCGGGCGAAGGCGAAAGTGAAGATTACTGGATAAAGAGACTTTTTGGAGGAAGCGACCTTCTGTCTGAAGAATGGAAACCGGAATGGCGTCCGACAAACGGAGGAAGCCCGGACATGAGTCCTCCAAACTACGACTATTTAATGAAAGAATATGAGAGGTTTAGCAGCGACAAAGAATGGATGCCTCGCGTTGTTTTAATGGCAAAAACCGTCCTTGTATGGCTTTTTCAGCTTTCTAAAAAATACAATAGGGAAATTTCGAGACTGGATCAGATTCCTGACGAAGAACTAGATTTGCTGCGCGACAGGGGTTTTACAGGACTTTGGTTAATCGGTCTTTGGGAGCGTTCTTCTGCAAGCAAGAGAATAAAACAGTTATGCGGAAATCCTGAAGCAGCGGCAAGCGCATATTCTCTCGAAGATTATGAAATTGCTTCTAATCTTGGCGGCTGGGACGCGCTTAAAAACCTGCGTACAAGGCTTTGGCAGCGCGGAATCCGACTTGCAAGCGACATGGTTCCAAATCACACCGGAATGGATTCTAAATGGGTGGTTGAAAAACCGGATTTGTTCGTTCAAAGGCGCGACAATCCTTTTCCGCAGTACACTTTTAACGGTGTAAACTTGAGCCACGACAGCAGGGTTGCAATCTATCTGGAAGACCATTATTACTCAAAAAATGACTGTGCCGTTGTCTTTAAACGCGTCGATACTCAGACTGGCGATACGCGCTACATTTACCACGGAAACGACGGAACAGGAATGCCGTGGAACGATACAGCTCAGATTGATTTTTTAAATCCTCAGGCCCGCGAAGAAGTAATGCAGGAAATTCTGCATGTTGCAAGAAACTTTCCAATTATACGTTTTGATGCGGCCATGGTTTTAACAAAAAAACACATAAAACGGCTTTGGTATCCAGAACCAGGAAAAGGCGGCGACATTGCAACCAGAAGCGAATATGCGCTTTCGGCAGAAGAATTTGAAAAAAGAATTCCAAATGAATTTTGGCGCGAAGTTGTTGATCGTGTTGCAAAAGAAGTTCCTGATACCCTCCTTCTTGCAGAAGCATTTTGGATGATGGAAGGATATTTTACACGAACACTTGGAATGCACCGAGTTTATAATTCAGCATTTATGAACATGCTTAAAAAAGAAGAAAACTTTAAGTATCGTTCGACAGTAAAAAACACGATTGCCTTTGATCCGCAGATTTTAAAGCGTTATGTAAATTTTATGAACAATCCGGACGAAGAAACGGCAGTTGCCCAGTTTGGAAAAGGCGACAAATATTTTGGCGTCTGCACGCTTATGATAACAATGCCTGGGCTGCCAATGTTTGGACACGGACAGATTGAAGGTTTTGAAGAAAAATACGGAATGGAATACATGCGCTCTTACCGCGACGAATCTCCTGACCAGTATTTAATTGACCGGCATAACCACGAAATTTTCCCTCTTCTCAAAAAACGCTATCTGTTTGCAGGAGTTGAAGACTTTTTGTTCTACGATGTCTGGAACAACGGAAGCGTAAACGAAAACGTCTTTGCTTATTCAAACCGTTGCGGACACGAATATACACTCGTTTTCTACAACAACAAATACGAACGTGCGGCCGGCTGGATAAAACAGTCGTGCGAATATGCCGTAAAAACAGGTTCTGGCGAAAACGACAAAAAGCTTGTTTCGCGCTCACTTTCCGAAGGTTTGGGACTGAATGCACAAGCCGGCAGTTTTGTAATTTTTTACGAACAGCGCTCTGCAAAATGGTACATAAGACGCTCAAAGGATATTTGCGAACATGGAATGTTTATTGCTCTGAACGGTTTTGAAACTCAGGTCTTTATGAACATTGAGCAGAAAAAAGACAGCGACGGAAAACTTGAAGAACTTTGCAACTTTTTGAATGGAAGCGGAACTCCAGACTTAAAAATTGCCTGGCAAGAACTGCATTTTAAGGAAATCTATGAAAAATTCGGCGCTTTGCTGGACGAAACCGTAAAATTCTTTGAAGAAAACAAAAAGCCTTCTAGCAGTGAACTTAAGCTCAAACTTGAGGCGCCGCTAAGAGAGTTCTATAAAACTGCTGAAAAATTTGCACCGGCAAAGAAAAAAATCAAGCTTCCGGCAATAAAACTGGCGCCGGTTCAGAAAAAAGACAGCAGCCTGAGGCTCAAAAAACAGATTTTGATTTTGCTTGAACCGCTCTCAAAAACGGGATTATGCTTAAACTGGAATTTGCAGCGCAAGATTGCAGAAAAAATCGAAGGTTCGTACAGTTTCTTTGAAAAAACATTTATTTTTAAAAGCGCAAAAATTGATGAACTTTCGCTTGCAAAACTGCTTGTAAGTTCAGAATACAGCAAGAGTTTGACAGGAACAAACGAATTTGACGGCGTAAAATGGTTTAACAAAGAGATGATGGAAAATGCACTAAAAGAAGCCGAAGAAATTCTTTTGGAGGGAACATCAAAAGCTCTGACAGAAAAAATCAAAAAAATTTTTAAGAATCTCGACAGCGCTCAGAAAAAATCTGAATACAAGTGCGAGAATTTCTTGAAAACTTTTGCTCCAAAAAAGAAAAAAACTGCGAAAGCATCAAAAAAAGATGAAAAATCTGTAAAAACTAAAAAAAAGACGGCAAAAAAAGAATAAAACTGAATTTTTTATGAGGATTTGACGGTTAGCAAGCTGATGCGCCAGGAACACGGAAGGCGGCGAAGCCGGTGCAAAGCACCGAGGGCACCGAAGCCTGTAGTACTCCGGCCCGCAAAAGCGGGTGGCGCCCTAAAAAAAACGGCGACCGATGCACTTTTGACTGTGCTCAATCACCGTTTAACGTCAAACCGCTAGTTTTTTAACTATTTGTCGTTTTGAAGGGCATCGTAGCCTGTTTCGCCTGTGCGGATTTTTACAACGCCTGTCACATCGCTTATGAAGATTTTTCCGTCGCCAATGTGTCCTGTGTAAAGGGCTTTGCGTGCCGCTTCGATAACCGTGTCTACCGGAACTTTGCTGATTACGGTTTCAACCTTGATTTTTGGAAGAAGGTTGATTTCGACTGGAGCGCCACGGTAATATTCGCTTGCTCCTTTTTGCATTCCGCAGCCCATTACATTGCTTACAGTCATGCCGGTTATTCCAATTTCGTTCATCGCGGCCTTGAGCCTTTCAAACTTGTTCTGGCGTGTAACAATTACGACCTTGTGCGCTATTGCTTCTTTTGAAGCTGTGCCGGAAACTGGAACGCTGAGAGACGGAATTTCGATGCCAGCATTCTCTGCTTCTTCGACTTCTTCTGTCGAATAAGTTGTCGCAAATCCCGCGTATCCTGAATCAAGTCCGTGCTCGAGCTTGTCAAGACCGACAATTTCCTCTTCCGCTGTAACGCGAAGCCCGAAAATTTTCTTGATGACTGTGAACAAAATCGTGATTGTGACAACAGTCCAAGCGATTGTTGAAATCATTCCGAGAAGTTGAAGACCGAGGCACTCAAATCCACCGCCGTAAAAAAGTCCTGCAAGCTGCTCGCCAGCCTTATTTGCAATTGAATATCCAGGAACTGCCGGGTTTGCAAAAAGCCCTACAGCGATTGTTCCCCAAATTCCGTTAAAACAGTGAACTGCAACTGCTCCGACAGGATCGTCAACATGAAGTTTGTAGTCCAAAAGCCATACGCCAAATACAACCAGAAGACCTGCGACAATTCCGATTATTGAAGCGCCAAGAGCGTCCGCGACATCACAAGGAGCAGTGATTGCAACAAGACCTGCCAATGAAGCGTTCAAGCACATTGAAACATCAGGCTTTCCGTATTTAATCCAAGTGAAAATCATACAGGTAACAGTCGCAACTGCCGGAGCGATTGTTGTGGCAACGAAGATTGAACCGAGCTGGGCAACAGAAGTCGCAGCCGCACCGTTAAATCCGTACCAACCCAACCAAAGGATAAATACACCGAGCGCGCCGATTGGAATATTGTGGCCTGGGAACGCGTGAACCTCAGTCACTTTTCCGCTCTTGTCGCGTGTAAATTTTCCGATGCGAGGACCGACCATTGCAGCTCCAATCAGAGCGCAGATTCCGCCGACCATATGAATACAGTTAGAGCCTGCAAAATCGTGGAACCCAAGCTGCGCGAGCCAGCCGCCACCCCAAGTCCAGTGCGCTTCAATAGGATAGATTACCGCAGAAATCACAGCGGAATAGACGCAGTAAGAAAGGAACTTTGTGCGCTCCGCCATTGCGCCGGAAACGATTGTCGCTGTTGTCGCGCAGAATACAAGATTGAACACAAAGCCTGACCAGTCAAAATTGCCGTAATCTGTAAAAATCTGCCAGTTCGGCTTTCCAATCAAGCCGAAAAGCGCGTTTTCGCCCAAGAAAAGTCCGAATCCAATCAAAATAAACACCACAGTTCCAATGCAGAAGTCCATCAGGTTTTTCATGATGATGTTGCCCGTATTTTTCGCACGGGTAAAACCTGTTTCAACCATTGCAAATCCGGCCTGCATCCAAAATACGAGGGCGGCGCCTAAAAGAAACCAAACGCCCCACAAGTCGCTAGAAACCGACTTTACCGCTTCCATTAGTGCAGCTGAATCCATAAATTACCTCCAAAAAAAAATTCAAAAAAAAGCGCGCGGACAGTCCGGCTAAAAAACGAACAAAATCCGCACGCCATTGTGCTTAAAACAATACTTTTACTGCCGTGCTATGCGACAGCATTTGTTACAATAAAATAAGAATTATGGAGAGGGGAAAAGCCTTTCCCCTGCGCCGCACTTTGTCGCTTTGCTCCGCCGTTGCGCCGACACCCCATTCTCCTAGGGGCTTTGCCCCTAAAACCCCAGTGGTTACACTCTAAAAAGCAAGTCCTCGTAGCTTGGGAACGGCTTGTATTCCTCGCCCAAAAGCGGCTCGATTTTGTCTGCTACAGAGCGAGCTTCTTCCATTGCAGGTTTTACTGTATCGGCATAAGCCTTTGCGACTGCAAGCGCATTTCCTGCTTTTTCAGCTTTTTCGTGCGCTTTTTCGAGTGACTCTGCCTTTTCGGAAAGTTCATCAACGAGAACATCGAGCTCAGAAAGAACCTTTGTTTCTGCTGTGGCTTTTGCGCCTGGAACAACCGATTTGAGTTCACTTACAGTCTTTGAAACCGCCGAAATGTATTTGTAAGCCGCCGGAAGAATATCTTTTGAAATCATCTCAAGCATTGTGTTCACTTCGATGTTCAAAATCTGCGCATATTTTTCGAGCTTAATCTCGTAATGGCTTTCCATCTCGTCTTTTGTGTAAACGCCCATCTCTGTAAAGAGCTTAACGTTTTTTGCGTCAAGATAATGCTCAACTGCATCAGGAGTCGTCTTCAGTTCAAGGAGACCGCGTTTTTTTGCTTCAACTTTCCATGATTCATCGTAGCCATTTCCGTTAAATACGATTCTCCAGTGAGCTTTTACTTCGCGCGCAATCAAAGAATTAAGAGCTTTTTCAAAATCCGAAGCGCTTTCGAGTTCGTCCGCAAATGTTTTTAGAACGTCTGCAACAATTGCATCGAGAGTTGTATTTGGTCCGGCAATTGAAAGGCTTGAACCGACAGAACGGAATTCAAATTTGTTTCCAGTAAACGCGAACGGAGAAGTTCTGTTGCGGTCTGTTGAATCCTTTGGAATTGAAGGAAGAACATCAACTCCAATCGTCATTTTTTCATTTTTGTCCGAAGTGTAAGGTTTTCCGTCTTTGATTGCTTCAAGAACTTTATACAGTTCGTCTCCAAGATAAACGGAGATGATTGCTGGCGGCGCCTCGTTCGCTCCAAGACGGTGGTCATTTCCAGCACTTGCAACGGAGATTCTAAGCAAGTCCTGGTTTTCGTCAACCGCCTTCAAGATTGCAGTCAGGAACAAGAGGAACTGAGCGTTCGACTCAGGCGTTTTTCCAGGCTCAAGAAGGTTCTCGCCCTCGTTTGTTGACATTGACCAGTTGTTGTGTTTTCCAGAGCCGTTCAATCCAGCGAATGGCTTTTCATGAAGAAGACATTCAAGTCCGTGGCGTTTTGCGACTTTCTTCATAACTTCCATTGTGAGCTGGTTCTGGTCAACAGAAAGGTTTGTTGTCGAGAAAATCGGAGCCATCTCGTGCTGAGCCGGAGCAACCTCGTTATGCTCTGTCTTTGAAAGAACGCCGTACTTCCACAAAGTGTCATTCAAGTCTTCCATATATTCAACGATTCTCGGATTGAGAGCCGCAAAATACTGGTCGTCCATTTCCTGTCCTTTTGAAGGCTTAGCTCCAAAAAGAGTGCGTCCTGTCATGCGCAAGTCCTTGCGCTCTGAATAAAGCTTGTGGTCAACGATAAAATATTCCTGCTCAGGACCTACAGTTGTCGCAACATGGCTTACTTCTTTTCCAAAAAGTTTAAGGATTCTTTTTGCCTGCTTGTCCAACGCTTCCATAGAACGCAAAAGCGGAGTTTTCTTGTCCAAAGCCTCGCCTGTGTAAGAACAGAACGCAGTCGGAATACAAAGCGTGTGCTCCTTAATAAAAGGATAAGAAGTTGGATCCCATACTGTGTATCCGCGGGCTTCGAAAGTCGCTCGGTGTCCTCCGCTCGGGAATGAAGAAGCGTCAGGCTCGCCTTTTACAAGCTCTTTTCCGGAGAACGACATTATTACAGTTCCATCGTCCTGCGGATTTATGAAAGAATCGTGTTTTTCTGCCGTAATTCCTGTCAAAGGCTGAAACCAGTGAGTGTAATGTGTCGCGCCTTTTTCAATCGCCCATTCTTTCATTGCGTGAGCCACAACATTTGCAACGTCAAGCGGAAGCGGCGCGCCGTCATCAAGAGTTTTCTTGAGAGCCTTGAATGTTTCTTTCGGCAGGCGGTCTTTCATTGTTTTCTGGTTAAAAACCAGACTGCCAAAAACTTCTGGTACATTTGCTGTCATATAGTCCTCCAAAAGTAAAAAAGACACCGCAATTTATCAGGGAGGGAGAGTCCCATGAAAAATCACGACGTCTTTGTCTTTAAAATAAAAAAGCCGCAGAAAGTTCAACCCTTTTCTGCGGCTTCATTGCCTTTTGATATTTGAGTTATACCGCGACAGCGAAAAAGTGTCAATCAGATTTTGTAAAAAAAATAATTTTTTTTACATCGTGCACAATTTTTTAATTTTTTTTGTGCATTGCGATATTTTCATATAACCTTCACCAATTGACAATAAATACAGATAGTTTTATTGTATTCAACGGAATATATGAGCAAGGGCGTTCATTACTGTTAAGGAAGTATCGCAGATTATTTCTGAAAATTTGAATTTTTAGATGTTTTCTGTTTTGTTCTTTAATAAGCAATGGCGCTTTTTTTTTTGCCCTAAAAGGTAGAATAAAAAATGAAAAAAGCATTCTTGATTTTGGCAGATGGAACGGTTTTTGAAGGAAATTCCATCGGCGCTGCTGGCTCTGTAATCGGAGAAACGGTTTTTACAACCGGAATGACCGGTTACCTCGAAACTCTTACCGACCCAAGTTATTACGGTCAGATTGTTACCCAGACTTTTCCGTTAATCGGTAACTATGGAATGATTCCGGAAGACTACGAAAGCAAAAAATGTCATATTCGTGGCTACATTGTCCGGGAACTTTGCGAAAAGCCTTCAAATTTTCGTTGCAAACTGACTCTCGATGATTTTTTAAAGCAACAAAATATAATCGGGATTTGCGGAATTGACACCAGAAAACTTACAAAGATTTTGCGGGAAGCTGGAGTTATGAACGGAATGATTGTTACCGCAGAAACCTGTCCTCAAATTGATAAAAACCTTCTTTCAAAAATAAAATCCTACCAAATTGTTGATGCTGTAAAAAATGTTCAAAACAGCATGATTTTAGAACCGCTCAAAAATGCAGTCGAGCCGGAAAAAACTTCATTTTACACAAAAGACTTTGCAGACGGAAAAGGAAAAACCGTAGCGCTTTTTGATTTTGGCGCAAAGGCGAATATCGAACGTGAACTTGAACGGCGCGGCTGCACTGTAAAAGTTGTTCCTTACGACACAACAGCCGAGCAAATAAAGACGATGAATGTTGATGGAATAATGCTTAGCAACGGTCCTGGAGATCCTGCGGAAAATGTCGGAGTAATTACAGAAATAAAAAAACTCTGCGAATACGGTAAAATTCCGATTTTTGGAATTTGTCTTGGACACCAGATGCTCGCTCTTGCGAACGGCGCTGAAACAGAAAAATTAAAATACGGACACCGTGGCGGAAACCATCCTGTAAAGGATTTGCAAAGCGGAAGAGTTTATATTTCCAGCCAGAACCACGGCTATGCGGTAAAAAACGAAACTATTCCAAAAAATGCAGAACTGAGTTTTATAAACTGCAACGACGGAACTTGCGAAGGCATTGCATATAAAAATATTCCTGCCTTTAGCGTGCAGTTTCATCCAGAAGCATGCGGCGGTCCGCACGACACAAACTTTTTGTTTGACAGTTTTATAAAGATGATAAATGCGTTAGGGGCTGGAAGGGTGCCGGAGGCAAACCGCTAAAAGCGGGTCGGAGCGAAAGCGTAGCCCTGCAAGACCCGCCCGAACGCCCGAAAAAGTAAAAAACTGATGGAGATAAAAAAATGCCATTGAACAAAAATATACACAAGGTAATGATTATTGGTTCCGGACCGATTGTAATTGGCCAGGCAGCGGAATTTGACTATGCCGGAAACCAGGCTTGCAAGGCTCTTAAGGCTCAAGGGCTTGAAGTTGTTCTGGTAAACTCAAATCCTGCAACTTTAATGACCGACCACGTTATGGCTGACGAAATTTATCTTGAACCGCTCAATGTTGAAACTTTGCAGAGAATTATCGAAAAAGAAAAACCAGATTCGCTGCTTTCGACGCTTGGCGGTCAGACTGGACTTACTTTGAGCATGGAACTTGCAAAGTCGGGATTTTTGGAAAGCCATGGAGTACAGCTTTTAGGCGCGCGTCCGCTTACGATTGACAAGGCTGAAGACCGGCAAATGTTCAAGGATACGATGGAAGCAATTGGAGAACCTTGCATTCCTTCAAAAGTTGTGACTGATTACGATGATGCTCTTGATTTTGCAAAAAATAAAATCGGCTTTCCTGTTATAATCCGTCCGGCTTTTACTTTGGGCGGAACTGGCGGCGGAATTGCATATAACGAAAAAGAATTTGACGAAATTGCCCACAACGGACTTCATCGCTCGCCAATTCACCAAATTTTGGTTGAAAAATGTATTTCCGGCTGGAAAGAAGTTGAATTTGAAGTTATGCGCGACCATGCTGGCAACGTTCTTACTGTCTGCTCAATGGAAAATTTTGATCCGGTTGGCGTTCACACTGGAGATTCGATTGTAATTGCTCCGACCGTAACCCTGGCCGACAAAGAATATCAGATGCTCCGTTCGGCAGCCTTGAATATAATTTCTGCCCTTGAAATCGAAGGCGGCTGCAACTGTCAGTTTGCGCTCAATCCGGAAACTTTTGAATACGCTGTAATCGAAGTAAATCCGCGTGTAAGCCGCTCTTCTGCGCTAGCTTCAAAGGCAACTGGCTACCCGATTGCAAAAGTTGCGGCTCTAATCGCCGTTGGCTACAATCTTGATGAAATTCCGAACTTTGTAACAGGAAAGACAAAGGCTTGCTTTGAGCCGGTTTTGGATTATGTTGTTGTAAAAGTTCCAAAATTTCCTTTTGAAAAATTTGTTTATGCCGCAAGAAAACTTGGCACGCAGATGAAGGCGACTGGCGAAGTTATGGCTATCGGCCAGAATTTTGAAGAAGCGATTTTAAAGGCAGTCCGTGGCGCTGAACTTGGCGTAAAAGACTTAAATCTTGCCGTTTTTGCAAAAGAAAACGAAGAAAAAATCCGCGAAAGAGTCGGAAAATGCACAGATCAAAGAATTTTTGCAATCTATCAGGCTTTAAAACGCAAAATAATGAGCGTGGACGAAATTCACGAAGTTACAAAAATTGATGAATGGTTTTTATACAAGCTCGAAAATATTGCCGAAGCCGAAAAAAAAGCCGTTGCAAATTCCGCGCCGGCGGTTCATGCTCCAATGCTCTACACTCCAGCTTCTTTCAAAATGGTAGACACCTGCGCCGGCGAGTTCAGCGCGGAATCTCCGTATTTTTATTCGACAACTGGCGGAGAAAACGAGGCGGAAAAATTCCTTGAAGGACTTGAAAAAGAAGGCAAACGCAGCAAAAAAGGAACGATTATTGTTTTGGGTTCCGGGCCGATCCGAATCGGACAAGGAATTGAATTCGACTATGCTTCGGTTCAGTGCGTATGGTCGCTCAAAAAACTCGGCTACGAAGTTGCAATCATAAATAACAATCCGGAAACAGTCTCGACAGACTTTGACACTGCCGACCGCCTTTATTTTGAACCGCTCACTCCTGTCGACGTTATGAATGTAATCAAAGTCGAAAAACCAGTCGGCGTTGTAGTTGCATTTGGCGGACAGACTGCCATCAAGCTTACAAAATACCTTGACGGCCAGGGAATCCGCATTCTCGGAACAAGCGCAGATGGAATTGACCTTGCAGAAGACAGGGAACGTTTTGAAGAGCTTTGCGAAAGACTGCACGTAAACCGTCCGAAAGGTCAGACTGTCTTTACAGAAGTTGAAGCTCTGGAAGCAGCCGCCCGCCTTACCTATCCTGTTTTGATGCGTCCAAGTTACGTTCTTGGCGGACAGAATATGATTATTGCGAGGACAAATGCCGACATCAAGGAATACATGAAAATCATTCTTGCGCAGGGAATTACAAATCCTGTTTTGATTGACAAATACATGGAAGGAACAGAACTTGAAGTCGACTGCATTTGCGACGGCGAAGATGTTTTGATTCCAGGAATTATGGAACACATCGAGAGAACAGGAATCCACTCAGGAGATTCAATCGCAGTTTATCCTGCCTGGAACTTTACGGACGAAATGACAAAAACCGTTGTAGAAAAATCGCGCGACATGGCTTTAGCCCTTGGAACTCAGGGACTTGTAAATATTCAGTGGCTTTTTTACAACGGTCAGCTGAATATTATCGAAGCAAATCCTCGTTCTTCGCGGACAGTTCCTTATTTGAGCAAAGTTACAGGAATTCCAATGGTTGAACTTGCTACCCGTGCAATGCTCGGCGAAAAAGTACGCGACATGGGTTACGGAACAGGACTTTACAGAAAACCTGATTATTACGCTGTAAAAGTTCCAGTATTCAGTTTTGAAAAACTTATGGACGTGGACACTCACCTTGGACCGGAGATGAAGTCAACCGGAGAAGTTTTGGGAATTGCAAAAACACGCGAAGAAGCGATTTTTAAGGGAATGGTTGCGGCAGGCTGGAAGATGATTCATCCTGCGCTTGCAAAAAAAGGCGAACCGACAGGAGTTTTATTCAGTGTAAGAAAGTCTGACAGACCTGAACTGCCGGCGCTTGCAAAAAAATACAGCGATTTAGGCTTTACTCTCTATGCAACAGAAGGAAATGCCGACACAATCGAACGTTCAGGAATGAAAGTAACAAAAGTGAATAAAGTTCACGAAAATTACAAAGAAAACGTAATGACACTTCTCGAAAGCGGAAAAATTTGCTATGTAATTTCAACTTCCGCAAAAGGGCGGGATCCTTCTTCAGAAAGCGTTCGTCTGCGCCGGCTTGCAGTTGAACACGACATTGACTGTCTGACGGCAATCGACACGGCAAACGCGCTTGCAGATTCACTTTCGGGAAAATTTACGAATTTAAATACAACTTTGGTTGATATAAACAAGCTGCTTCATTAGTTGAGAATTTTGTTCTAGCAAAAATATCTCGCAGACAAATTCTGCATTTTTTTTGACGGACAGAAAACTAGCGAACTTGAAAAAAAAAGCCTTTAGTATTATTATTCAAGGCGGAAATATTGGTTGACGAAGAAGTCGCAGACACAGTTCCGTTTTTTAGCTGAATTGTTGTCGGCGGCTTTTTTTATTTTTAAGATTTTATCAAGAGGTTTTGTATGTCAAAATTCATTTTTGTGACCGGCGGAGTTGTAAGCGGTTTAGGAAAAGGAATCACAGCCGCAAGCTTGGGCCGGCTTTTAAAATGCCGCGGTTTAAAAATTGCATCTCAAAAACTAGATCCTTATATGAACATTGATCCTGGAACGATGAGTCCGTTTCAGCACGGCGAAGTTTTTGTTACAGATGACGGAGCAGAAACCGACCTTGATTTGGGCCATTACGAACGTTTTATCGATGAAAATTTAAACAAATATTCAAATTTGACTTCCGGCAGAGTTTACTGGAACGTTTTGAACAAAGAACGCCAGGGCGAATATCTCGGTCAGACAGTGCAAATTATTCCTCACGTAACAAACGAAATCAAAGATTTTATTTTAAAAAATGCGCAGGTAAGCGGCGCGGACGTTTCTATCGTAGAAATTGGAGGAACAATCGGAGACATCGAAAGCCAGCCATTTTTAGAGGCAATCCGCCAGCTTTCGACAGAAGTTGGACGCAAAAACTGCCTTTTTATTCACGTTTGTTTGGTTCCGTACATTTCCGGAAGTGATGAATACAAATCTAAGCCGACTCAGCACTCTGTAAAAGAACTCATGGCCGTTGGAATCCATCCTGACCTTATCGTAACACGTTCGGACGAAGCAGTTCCCGAAGAAATCCGAAAAAAAATCAGTCTTTTTTGCAATGTTGCGGAAGACTGCGTAATAGACAACAAAACATTGAGTTCGCTTTACGAAGTCCCGCTTATGCTCCACGAACAAAAAATGGACGAAGTTGTCTGCCGCGAACTGGGAATCGAAGGAACAAATTCGAACCTTTCAGAATGGGAAAAAATGGTGAATTCAATTCACTCAAGGAAAGGCGAAATTCAAATTGCGCTTGTCGGAAAATACGTAAAACTCCACGATTCATATTTGAGCATTGTCGAAAGTTTGAATCACGCCTCTTTTGTTGTCGGCCGAAAATTAAAAATAAAATGGGTTGATTCTGACAGCGTAACAGACGAAACTGCCCCGGAAATTTTTAAAGACTGCGCAGGAATAATTCTTCCGGGCGGATTTGGAAACCGAGGAATTGAGGGCATGATCACTTCTGCGAGATTTGCCAGAACCCACAAAATGCCATATTTTGGAATCTGTCTTGGAATGCAAATCGCCGTAATTGAATTTGCGCGCGATGTTTTGAATTTTAGCGATGCCAACAGCCGCGAATTTGACGAACAGTGTGAACATGCCGTAATTGACTTGATGAAAGACCAGGAAGGCGTAATTATGGGCGGAACAATGCGCCTCGGAAAGTATCCTTGCAAAATTCAAAAAGGAACAATCCTCGAAAAAGCATACAAATCGAATTTAATTGAAGAACGGCACAGACACCGCTACGAGTTTAACAATTCATACCGCGAACAAATGCAAAAAGCAGGCCTAGTAATTGGAGGAACAAGCCCGGACGACAAAATCGTAGAAACGGTCGAACTTTTCGAAAAAGAGCATCCATTTTTTGTGGGAGTACAGTTCCATCCAGAATTTAAGTCCCGTCCAAACCACGCAGGTCCGCTTTTTGTTGAATTTTTAAAAGCGTGCTTTTAACGTTCAACGAAAAACTCTACGCCGGATGCGAAAAGCGCCAGTTGGCACGACAGTGCCAATGAGGGCTACCGAACTTGAAGCAGCCGGTTAGACGCTGGTTTGCCGTCCATTTCTTTTTCTGCTAGAATATTTGAACTTATGGAAAATTCAGGAAAAATCATTGTTTATACGGACGGCGGATGCCACGGAAATCCCGGTCCTGGAGGCTGGGCCTGCGTAATCATTGCAGAAGGCGAAGCCCGTCAGTTAAGCGGCGGCGACAAATTAACCACAAACAACAAAATGGAGCTTACGGCGGCGATTAACGCGCTTTCGGCGATTTACAACACAGAAAGGCTTCGGAGCTGCCCTATTCAACTGAATATTGACAGTCAGTACGTAAAAAACGGAATTACAGGCTGGATTTTTGGCTGGAAAAAAAACGGCTGGAAAACTGCTGCAAAAAAACCGGTTTTAAACCGCGAGCTTTGGGAAAAACTCGATTCTCTCAATTCCCTCTTAAACGTCGAATGGAACTGGGTTAAAGGGCATGCAGGAGTTGAATACAATGAAGTTTGCGACAGTCTTTGCCAGAACGAAATTTCAAAGTTTGAATAGTTCTGTCAGGCTTTTTTATTTTTTCCAAAGGCAAGTCTTGCGAGCATCATAAGTCCGCGGAAACAAAGTTCAACAGCCATTGCAAACCAGATTCCTTTTAGAGCGTAATTTTTTACTAGAATAAAACTCAGGCTCAACCGCACAACCCACAGACTAAAAAGATTTAAAATGCTTGGAACGAAAGTGTCGCCTTTTCCGCGGAGCGCGCCCATTGCAACAATGCTCGCTCCAAAAAGAGGTTCCGCAAAAAGTTCAATTCTGAGCACTTCTACCGAAAGAGCTCGGATTGCAGGGTCTGGCGTTATAAACTTAAAAATGAGCGGACAGGCAAAATACATGGCAAGACCGCTCACCGTCATCAAAAAAATTCCGTAAAAAACAGTAATCCAGCTGAACGAACAAACCAAATCCCGTCTTTTTGCGCCAAAACTCTGGCCGACAAGAGTTGTAGCCGCCTCCGAAATTCCGTACCCTGGCATATAGCAAAGGCTTTCGGCAGTCGTTGCAAAAGAATTTGCGGCAAGACTTACAGCGCCCAAAGGAGAAACAATTCTCGTAACAACAACAAGCGCACCGCTAAAGGCAGAACTTTCCAAGGCAACAGGCGCAGCAAGCTTAACAGCCTTTTTTATCACGTTTTCGTCAAAAAAAAATCCTTTATATCCGGAAAATTTCAAATATTCAGACTTAAAAAGAGTAAAATACAAAAAAAGCAAGGCGACGCTCAAGGCAGAGCACGCAGAACCAAGAGCCGCGCCTTTTACGCCAAGATTAAAAACAAAAATAAAAAGAAAATTAAACACAATGTCCAAAAAACACATCAAGGCATTTAAAATACCAGGAAGCTTCATATTTCCAGAACACTGCTGCATTCCGCCAAGCAAATAAACAATTTCGTAAAAAGGAGCGGAAAGACAAAAAATCAAAAAATACCAAAAAGCGTCATTATAAATCTCATCGCTTGCGCCAAGCCACAAAGGCAGTTTAAAGCTTATTCCAGCTCCAAGCAAAAGCAAAAACAGGCTAAAGCAAATGCAGGTCAAAAGCGCATTAAAAAGCAAATTTTTTGCTTTAGATTTTTCTCCAGCGCCGACAAGATGCGCCATTTGAACCGTAAATCCAATGCAAAGAGCATGCAAAAGGCTTCCCCAAACCCAAGTCGAAGAAGCAACCAGCCCTATACTCGCCGACTGACGCGCTCCCAAAAACCCAACCATTGCGGCGTCAATATACTGCATCAAAATCGACGACAACTGCGCCATCATTCCGGGAATACTCAAATGCCAGACAAAACCAATCTGCTTCTTAAGAGAAACGGCAGAATTCCGGTTCAAAACCTCTGACAAATCAAAATTTTTGTCCATAAAAACATTTTAGATTTTTTAACCGAACAAAACAACCTTATTCAAAAAACAAAAAAACAGGACGGCATTTTGCGCTCAAACCGGTGTTTCGCAGTTCCGCTCCCGCTCCATTGCAAGACTTCTTGCAACGCTTTGCGCTGCTACACCCCGGCGTAAGCAAAACCGAAAAACAAAAGTCTTCCGGCTTTGTTTTATTTCTGAGTTTCCGGATCTCCTAAGCGAACATTGTATTCAACGAAAAACAAAAGTCTTCCGGCTTTGTTTTATTTCTCCTTAGTCCTGAAAAAGCGGAGTAGAAAGGTAACGGTCTCCAGTATCTGGCAAAAGAACAACAATATTCTTTCCCTTGTTTTCTGGACGTTTTGCAAGCTCAATCGCAGCCCAGGCAGCCGCTCCCGAAGAAATTCCGACAAGAACGCCTTCTTTTTTACCGATCAATTTGCCGGTTGCAAAAGCATCTTCGTTTGAGACGGTAATAACTTCGTCATAAATTTTTGTATCAAGAACATCTGGAACAAATCCTGCGCCAATTCCCTGAATTTTATGAGGACCTGCAACCCCTGTCGAAAGCACTGCAGAAGTTTTTGGCTCAACTGCAACAATTTTTACATCGGGATTCTTTGACTTAAGGAATTTTCCAGTTCCTGTAATAGTTCCGCCAGTTCCTACCCCAGCAACAAAAATGTCTACTTTTCCGTCTGTGTCGTTCCAAATTTCAGGGCCAGTAGATTCAAAATGAGCCTTTGGATTTGCAGGATTTACAAACTGACCGGCAATAAAACTGTTTGGAGTATTTGCCTTGATTTCTTCAGCCTTTGCAATTGCACCCTTCATTCCCTTTGAACCGTCAGAAAGCACAAGCTCTGCACCATAAGCTTTCATAAGCTGGCGGCGCTCAACAGACATTGTTTCCGGCATTACGATTACAATTTTATAACCGCGGGCTGCCGCGACAGAAGCAAGTCCAATTCCTGTATTTCCAGAAGTCGGCTCAATAATTGTCGAGTCTTTTGTAAGGATTCCTTTTGATTCAGCTTCGTCAAGCATTGCCTTTGCAATGCGGTCTTTTACAGAACCTGCCGGATTAAAATATTCAAGTTTTGCCAGAATTTTTGCTCCAAGCGAGTTTTCTGATTCGATATGCGACAGTTCAAGAAGCGGTGTATGCCCAATAAGCTGGTCTGCCGAAGTGTAAATGTTTGCCATAATTCTTCCTCCAAAAAGATTATTACCTAGTTGTTTGATAGGTTTAATTGATGTTTAATTTATAATCCGTATTACCTACTTTGTCAATAGGTAATACGTTTTTTTTGTAAAAAAATTGGCTTCACCTGCAAAAAAGGCAAAGCCAATTCAATTTTCTGTTCTTTAATCGTCTTCTTCTTTTTCCGATTCCAGAATTTCTTCATCAATTCCCGACGAATTGCGCATATACTGCAAATAGGAAATTCCTTCATCATTGCATTTTCTCATCAAGTCCAATTCTTTTGTTCCAAGTTCCAGCGCGTAGGCAAGTTCCATATATTTTTCGCACTCGCCTTTTTCTCCAAGTTCATACAAAAACTGCGAATAATACGTGTAGACCATATATTTTTCGCCAGGAGTCCGCGCACCTTTTATACCGTTTTTGTAAAACTGTCTTGCTTTTTTATTTGAACCGATTGGAGGCGGGGCATAAAAATTCCAATTCCCTAGGCAAGCATTTGCCGACGCCATAAATTCATCTTTTTTTAGCGCCTTTTTGTGCCAGTCTTTTACCTTAAATCCCCAGTAAAAAGTTGCCGCAATTGAACGCGTCATATAGTAACTTGTAACATCGGCGGTCGAAACATAAAACCACTTGCTCAACTGGTCTTCGCTGCGCTTTTGCATCAATTCAAGGCACTCGTTCATCCGTTTTTTCATATTTTTGCGCAATTGGACGCGATTTTCCCTTGTTAAAACTCTCGCGTATGCTTCCATAAAATATAAATTTGAAAGAATCTGCTTTTCCTGCTCAAAATCTTTCGCAACAGCAGGAAGCACAATCATAGTTTCGTCTTCAATTTTTTTTATGATTTCGACAGCAGCAAGGTCATCGTTCGATTTTAATTCGACACGAAGCGTAACAAATTCATCAATTTTTTTCTGACAAAAATCAGAAATTTCATTTTCTGCAAAACAAGCGGCGGCAAGAGCAAAGATTGCAGCGCAAAAACAAAATTTTTTCATATTTTAAATTGTAAAAATAGCAAGACCGGTTTACAGCAAAATAAAATACTGCATTCGGGCAAAAAACTAAAAATGTTTTCCAGACTCCGACAAAAAAAGCCTCCAAAAAAGGCAATCAGAGGCTTCGAATAAATTTACTCAAATAAATAACATAAGTCCACAAAAAAAAGTTACATATTACAAAAGCATAATCTTAGCCCCGATCGTTGCGGAAAGACCGGACGAGCGGAGCGAAGGAGGACTTGCAGCAAGAGCGGGCTAGACCATGCCATGCGCTCCAAAAATCTAAAAAAAATCTCGAAAACGGCCGATATAAATACAAATGAAGCAGAATTTTTTATTTACGGCGGCAGTTTCGGCAAGTCTTTTGATTTTTGCAGGCTGCTCAAAACAAAATAAGGCTACGTTTTCTCAAATTCCAGAAAACACAAAACACCACAATTGGTATTTTTTTACGGAAAACGGTTTTGAACAGACTTCTCTTCCTCAGCAATCAGGAATTTCGAGCTTAAAACCTTGGACAGAAACTTTGCGTGCAAGCGATGCAAACACTGCGGCCGACAAAAGCGGCTACATGCTCGTAAACAGGCTTGGCGTAATCCACTTTGCAAAAAACGAAAGCCAGCAGGTTCAGCCGGTTTTGATTCAAGATTACGAGCTTTTTTCCAATTCGACAGCTTCAAACCTGATTTTTGACAACGAAAATCCATATTTTACATTGAGCCGCTCATCATTTTTTAACAAGGAGGCCTCTCTTTCCGAAAACAGCAGCGCTCAAGATTCAAACCGCCCTTTTTTGGTGAGAATTTCTCAGGAATTAAAGGCTTTTTATCCGGTTGTTACTTACGGAGATTTAAGGCTTAGCGGCGGAGGAGAAATCACAGGAACTTTTTTTGACGGAAATTCATTTTTTTCTTCCATAAAAAAAATAAATAATTCTAAAACCGAATTTACCTACATAAATTTTTCCGCAAATTCTTCGCTCGAAAGACTTTCGCCATTTACAAAAGACGAAAAAATTACGATTCAGGAAACTTCAGAAGAAAATTACAGGCTTCTTAATTCTCCAAAAAAAATTTCAGATTCACCAAGACGCCTGCGCTCGCTTTTGTCTTCAATCCCGCAAAATTTTTCTTTTTCGGTTGAATGTAAAAACTCCGGCGGAACTTCTCCAAAAACCTTTATTTCCGGCTCAGATTTTGGCGAGAAAAACGCAGAAAGCTCAGAAAATTCTTTTCTTATAAACGCACACGCAATAATTGCAGACGACTGGATTTGCGCTGTTTTTTCTGACGGAACCACATATTTTAACGGAGCTTTGGACGGTGAACCGATTTTGAACAACGGCAAAAACGCGGCATTCCGCCTTCCAAAACTTCCACAAAACTATATTTACGGGCCGTTCTGCATAAGCGGAGCAACCCTTGCCGTTGCCTGGGAAGAAAGCGATTTTTACAAGACGGGCCGTTCTGGATTTTTGACGGTGGACCTAAAAAAGGTTTTGTACAATGAAAAATAAAACGTTTTATAAGAAATTTCCGTTCATTTTTTTATTTTTTTCACTTTCTTTTTTTTGCTTCGGACAGACAGAACAAAATTTCTCAAAAACGCAGTCAGAAGATGACGGCAAAATCCTCACAAAAATCGAAGACTTCGAAAAAGCAAAAATAAAACTCCCCAAAAACCTGTTTTTCTTTACTCTCGGACCTTCAGTTTATGTAAATACAGACAGAAAAACCTCTCCAAGCCCAGTTTCGTTCGCATTTGGAGCGGGATTTGACCTTTTTAACCACAAATTTCTGAATTTTCAGCCAAAGCTCACTTTTTTTACAAATTATTATCTCTGGGACGGCGAATGCGCGCGCCCCTCCGAAATCGAAAACAGGACAGCCCTTGCTCTCTCGTTTTTGCTCGACTTAAACACGACTCATATTTTTCGCCTCAAAAAAGACATTTTCCAGCTTGGCGGAGGATTGGGATTTTTGGCTCGATTTTCCTTTCTTGCAGACGGAGTTAATTCAGACGACACAGGAGGAGAAACAAATTCAACAGCAGGCGACGACATAAAATCAATCAACCGCTGGTTTTACAAAAACTTAAATTTTCTCTATCCAAACTTAAACATTTCCTGGCAACGCGCATTTACAAAAAACTATCTGGCTGGGCTGGAAGCAAAAATCTACTTTCCGCTCGGCGCAATTTTGGACGGACGCGCTTTTGACACGGCGATTTTTTCCTTAGGAATAAAAATCAGTCCAAAATAATCCGGGCGGTGCAGATTTTGAGCATTTGCCCAAAATCTGCCGCTATGTCCGGGGTTTCATTCAAAAAAAATACCGCGGTTTGTAACCGCGGTATTTTTTTGAACGGCTTACGCCGCCCCTACCAGCGCTACCGCATTAAATTTCTGTCGAATGTGAATTTACTTTTTCCTGAACATAAGCAATAAAATCTTCAAGCTTCATTGTTTTTTGTTCAAGTCCGCTGCTCTGACGGAAGCGTACGCTTACAGTTTTTTCATTTTTCTCGTTTTCACCGACAACAAGAATATAAGGAGTTTTGTGTTCCTTTGTAATCATCTTGATTTTCTGGCGCATATTTTCGTCAGAAGTATAAGCATTTGAGCGAATATCTGAACCAAGAAGAGCTTCATTTACTTCTTTTGCATAATCGTCAAATTCATTTTTTACTGGAACAACCGCTGCCTGTTCAAATGCAAGCCATGTCGGGAAATTCCCGGCAAAGTTTTCAATCAAAATCCCAAGGAAACGTTCAATTGAACCCAAAATCGCTCTGTGAAGCATTACCGGATGATGTTTCTGGTTGTCAGAGCCAATGTATGTCGCATCAAGGCGTTCTGCTGACGGCAACTGGAAATCCGCCTGTATCGTACCGCACTGCCATTCGCGTCCAAGACAGTCGTAAAGCTTAAATTCAAGTTTTGGACCGTAGAATGCGCCTTCTCCCGGCTGAATTTCGTAATTAAGTCCGGCTTCGTGGCAGGCATCGGACAACGCTTTTTCTGCACGCTGCCAAGTTGCAAGGTCGCCAACGTGGTCTTCCGGCATTGTTGAAAATTTTACAACTAAATCGTCAAAACCAAAGTCGTGATAAACTCTTTTTAGAAGTTTACAGAATTTTGCAACTTCTGCCGCAACCTGCTCTTCCGTACAAATAATATGGGCATCATCCTGAACAAAACCACGCACACGCATAATTCCATGCAAGGTTCCAGAAGGCTCGTTGCGCACATCATGGCCAAATTCTGCAAGGCGCATAGGCAAGTCTTTGTAAGTGCGGAGACGGCTCTTAAAAATTTCGAGGGCGCCAGGACAGTTCATTGGCTTGATTGCAAAAAGTCTTTTTTCCGACTCAGTAATAAACATATTGCGCTGGTAGTGTCCCCAGTGTCCAGAACGTTCCCAAAGAGTACGCGGCATTATCGCAGGAGTATTTACTTCCTGATAGCCATCGCGTCTTACCATTTTGCGCATATAATCCTGAATAACTGTGTAAATTGTCCAGCCGTTTGGATGCCAGAAAATCTGGCCAGGATCTTCCGGCTCAAGATGGAATAAATCCATTTCTACGCCGAGTTTGCGGTGGTCGCGCTTTTCTGCCTCTGCAAGCATTTCAAGATATTCTTTTAAATCATTCGGTTTTTCAAAACAAAGCGCGTAAACACGAGTAAGCATAGGACGATCAGAATTTCCACGCCAGTAAGCCCCTGCAATTTTATGAAGTTTAAAAGCCTGAGCATTGATTTCTTTTGTCGTGGCAACATGAGGGCCACGGCAAAGATCAATATAGCCGTCCTGCTCATAAGTGGAAATTGTTGCATCTTGCGGCAAATCATTGATAATTTCAACTTTGTAAGGTTCATCAGCAAAAATTTTCAAAGCTTCGTCTTTTGAAATTTCCTTGCGAACAAATTTTGCTCCAGAAGAAATGATTTTTCTCATTTCTTTTTCAACAGCAGCAAAATCATCTTCGGTTATTTTATGGTCTGTCGGAAAATCAAAATCGTAATAAAATCCGTTGTCGATTGCAGGACCAATTGCGATTTTTGTTCCAGGAAAAATATGTTTAACTGCTTCTGCCATTACATGCGCACACGAATGGCGAATAATCTGTAACTTTTCATTTTCTGCCATAAAAATACCTCTTTGTATAAAGACCAATTTTTTTATCTTTTCTTCATAGAATATCGCTTTGCGGACTTTGTTTCAACTTATACAGGTTTTTGATTTGTTTGCATTATACAATTATAGAAAGATTGTAGATTTTCCAAAAAAAGCCGATAATATAAGTATGTCAGAGAAAAAATTTTCAGAACAGTTAATTGCCGCAATTGATAAAAAAACGGATTGGTTCAACTCACGGGAATTGCAAAATGTGCTTGAACAGTATCGCCTCATGCACACTTGCGAAAAAACGCTCTATGAGTTTCTTTTAAAAAAATCCCTAATCACGCCCGATCCTTACAAAAACGACAAGAAAATTTCGGACATTGTTCCGCCGGAAAATTCGCCTTTTACAGACAACGAACGCTCAATGATTATAGGAATGAGGCTTTCCGATTATGACAGCACTTTGGACTTTCTCTGCAACTATTACAAGTTTTCAGTTTCAAATTTGCAGATTTCTAATATTAAAAAATTGATTGATTTAAACAATGCAATCCAATGGAACTCATTCTCCGTAAATTCAACAAACATAAACACAAGAACAATTGCAACTATGCTTTTTAACGCAAAGCAGGGAGCAGACGCTTTAACCGTAAACATGATAAACGACAGCATTTCAAAAGCAGGCAAAGCAGTTCTTGCAATCAACAAAAGTTTAAAGGCGCTTACGGAATTTCAGAGGGAATTTTATAAAGGAAATATCCGCAAAAACATAATGGCTCATCCTTCTTTCGATATGGAAAAAGCCGCGTCGAATCCTGACGACGAAAAAGTTCAAATAAAAAAACTTTTTCAAGCAACGATGGGAAAAACTCCATATTACAACGAACTGATTGAAGAAATTATTGCCGAAGATCATTCTCCCGACAAAGAAAATCTTCAAAAAGCACTTTTAAAAAAGCTCGAAGTTGAAAATTCCAGCGCACAAGACTCAGAAGAAAAAATCGATACAAAATCAATTCTTTTGGTTGCGCTCAGAGTCTTTGGCGCAATGCCGGGTCAGATTTCTCAGGTAAAAGAAAAAATTATAGAAAACCATGAAGTTTTGGAAAGCGAGCACAACTCATTTTTTGAAAAACTCAAAAAAGCGATCCGAAAAGCATTCAATATAGAAGAAAAACCTGTTTTTTATCAGATTTCGATTACCGATCAGACAACAGACACAGTTCGCCACGAAAAAATCGACTATCAGCAGCTCGTACGCGACCTGGAATTGCGCTCAAGAAGATACGCTTCGGCAGGAATAAGAAAAGCGCCCCTTTACGAAAAAATTGCCCAGCAAAGCGAAGAAAAAATTCTTGAATATGTAAACCAGCAGATTCTTGAATGTAATAAAATGCTCAAAATTTTAAACGGACTCGACGAATTTTTCAAAAGCGCACCTCTTCCACAAAACCGTTCAAAAATCAAAGGTTTAAAAATGGAAATTACGGCCTTAAAAAATTCAATCGTAAAGGCAAACCAGCGCCGCTCCGAATACACGGCATACATCGAAGAAGAAGCTCAATTAAGAAAATTAGGAATTACAAATGCTTAAAAAAAGTTCAGCCGCAGTTTTACTTACAGTCGGCTTGTTTTCGTTCAATTTTGCACAAAATTTTCCGCAGAATCCACAAAATCAAGAAAACGAAGATGAAGACATAGAAAATTTTATGAATGAATTTGAGCCAAATTCCGAAAACGAAGAAAAAGCTCTCAAAAAATTCAATCCTGAAATCCAGCGGACTTTTATATTTTCTTCTCCAGCTCATCATCTGGATTTAAATCCGCACACTTCAAGCTATTCCAACGAAGCGCAGATTATAAATGCCCTGCAGGAAGGTCTTTTTTGCTACGACCCAAAAACTCTGGATCCAATTCCTGCGATTGCTTCCGAATACAGGATTTCCCGCGACAAAAAACGCTGGACTTTTACGATCAGGGACAACGCAAAAACAAGCGACGGCTCAAAAATAACAGCACAAACCGTTATTGATAGCTGGCTTCACCTTCAAAAAACGCCAGACGCTCCTTATTCTTCGCTTTTGGACTGCATAAAAGGAATTAAAGATTACCGCGAAAATAAAATTTCTGGGGAGGAAATTGGTTTAAAGGCAAACGGTCAAAAATTGACGGTAATTTTAAATTCACCAACCGCCCACCTGCCACGGATTCTCTGCCACCACGCATTTTCTGTTTTTACCGGAAATCTGGAAGTTTTTTCGGGCGCATACGTTCTCAAAGAACAGGATAAAAATCAACTTGTTCTCGAAAAAAACAAAAATTACTGGGACGAGCCAAATGTCGCGATTGAACAAGTTATAATTAAAATTTCCGATGACAAAAAAGAAAATTCCTGGCTTTTTAACACAGGACGCACGGATTGGATAACGACTTCATTCGACGCAAATTCTCTTATAAACAAAAATGCAGTAAAGCTCAGCGCAGTTTTTGGAACAACATATCTGTTTTTTACCTGCAAAAATCCAGTTTGGAACAAGGCCGAATTTAGAAATGCGCTTTTAACGGCTGTTCCATGGGACAAACTGCGAAGCGATAATTTAATTCAAGCATCAACTTTGGTTTATCCGCTTTCTGGCTACCCGGAAGTTGAAGGCTTAGTCGATTACAATGAAGACGAAGCACTAGAATTGATGGAAGAAGCCCGTAAAAATTCAGGAATTGCGCAGGACGAAAAACTTCAGATTACTTTTGGAATTGCAGACAACGAATACATGAAAGGTCTTGCTGCAATTTTAAAAGAAGCATGGGCTCCGCTCGGAGTTGAACTTGTAACATTTAAAATTTCAGACGAACAATATCTTTCCAGTATTCCGTATTTAAACTACGATATTTTCAGCTATTCGTGGATTGGAGATTTTGCCGATCCGCTGGCTTTTTTGGAACTTTTCCGCGAAGGTTCAACTCTGAACCACACAAAATGGACAAATGAAAAATTTACCGAAAAACTAAAGCTTGCAGATGAAGAAACTGACGAATCAATGCGCTACAAAATTTTAGGACAGGCAGAGCAGATCTTGCTTGACGACGGACTGATTATGCCGATTAGCCACTCAATCAGCCTTCATGCAATAAATCTAAACGAAATCGGCGGATGGTATACAAATGCTCTCGATATTCATCCGTTAAAAAACATTTATTTTAAAGAAACTGTTTATACCGTGCCGGGCAACGTCGCAATTGCAAAATAAAATAAGAGCGGACATAAATGGCGCAAAGCGTTAAAACAACTAATAATAGCATTTTTAATTGAACAAAGTTTTTTACAAGTTTATAATTGCATTAGATTTTTTTAATTCATTTTTAAGAGGAAAAACAATGGTTATTCTTACATTGAACTGCGGTTCGTCTTCAGCCAAGTATCAGGTTTATGACTGGGACAACAAAGATGTTTTGGCTACGGGCGTTGTTGAGCGCGTTACTGCTCCTGGCTCTGTTATCACACATAAGCCGAAGGGAAAAGACAAGTTTGTAAAGGAAAGCCCTTGTCCGACACACAAAGAAGCAATCGAGCTGATTCTTGACGCAATCACAGACAAAGACCACGGCGTAATCTCCGACATGAGCGTTATCGGAGCTGTAGGACACCGCGTTCTCCACGGCGGAGACAAATTCACAAAGTCTGTAAAAGTTACTCCAGAGGTTTTGGACACATTCCGCTCTGTAATCGGGCTCGGACCTCTCCACATGCCTGCGAACATCATGGGAATCGAGGCTGCCCAGAAAGTTCTTCCGAATGTACCTCACGTTGCAGTTATGGACACAGCTTGGCATCAGACAATGCCTCCTGCAAGCTACCGCTACGCTGTTCCAAAAGAATGGTACGAGAAATACGCTGCCCGCCGCTACGGATTCCACGGAACTTCATTCCTCTACACAGCAAAACGCGCTTCTGTTCTTCTTCACAAAGCGCCAAAAGACACAAATGTAATCATCGCCCACGTTGGAAACGGCGCTTCTATGTGCGCAGTCAAGAACGGATGCTGCTTTGACACATCAATGGGAATCACACCGATTGAGGGACTCGTTATGGGAACCCGCACAGGCGACGTTGACGTTACTCTTCCTTTCTATATCATGCGCCAGACAGGAATGACTGTTGAAGAGATGGACAACGCTTTGAACAAGAAATCTGGACTTCTCGGACTCACAGGACTTTCTTCTGACCGTCGCGACATTGCTGACGCTGCAGAAAAAGGAAACAAAGACGCTCAGCTCGCAGTTGACATGGAAGTTTACCGCCTTAAGAAATACTTCGGAGCTTATATGGCTGCAATCGGTCCTGTTGACGCGATTGTCTACACAGCAGGCGTCGGCGAGCACTCTGCTTTGATCCGTGGACGCGCTCTCGAAGGTCTTGAGTGGATGGGCGTAAAAATCGACCCAAAAAAGAACGAGCTTGCAAACACAGGCAACGCTGAGACTTGCATTTCTGCCGACGACTCAAAAGTAAAGGTTTTCGTAATTCCTACAGATGAAGAGCTTGTCATGACAGAAGATGCATTCGCAATCATGAACGGAACATACGACGTTCACACAAACTTCACATATTCTTTCCAGGATCCAGCTTACAGAAACAAGGCGCGCGAGGCTGCACTTGTAAAGGAACTTGAGAAGAATCCTGAACTTGCAAAAATCATCGTAAGGCCGTAGTAGTTTAATTAAAAACTGCGCTAAAAACGCATAATTTTTTACTAAAAAAATGGCTGTCTGAACCTGTGGCAATTAAAAAAAAATCCACAAACTTTCAGACAGCCTTTTTTATAAAAAACAAACTGTTTTATAAATTTATCTCTGGCAAGCCCCTTGACGGATTTTTTCTGCAACAAGTTCTCCGCAAAGAAGTTCAACAAATTTCATTGCAAACTGTTCGGCAGTTCCAGGTCCGCGCCCCGTAAGCACATTGTTATCTAAAACAAACGGAACATTTTTTATGTGAGTTGAATTTTCGGTCAATTCTTCAGCTTTTAGCGCACTTCCACACCATTTATCAAGTTCTTTTTCCATCTCCGGATAGCATGTCCATTTTCGGTTAGCCAAAATTCCAGTTGGAGCAAGAACAACAGCAGGAGCAGCACAAATTGCAGCAACAACTTTTCCACCTCGCGCCATTCTAATCGTAAAAGTAAACAAAAACTGGTTATCTGCTAAGTTTTTTGCTCCAGGCATTCCGCCAGGAAAGTAAATGGCATCGGTCAATTCACCGTCCAGTTTTTTTATGTAATCTTTAAGCAGAATATCAGCAATAACAGGAATTCCATGACTGCCTTTTACAACAATCTGCTCATCAACACAGCCGTCTTCCGGCACGCTAACAGTCGTAACATTTTGACCAGCACGACGCAAATAATCAACAACCGTCAGAGCTTCGATTTCTTCAAACCCTGGCGCAAGAAAAACAGAAATATTCATAGGCTCATTCTACCACAAAACATTTTTTACAGCAAAATTCGTTCAAAAAATTTTGTCAAAAAAAATCCCCGAAAAGCTTCTGCCTTCCGGGGAAATTTTCCATTTTTTAACTGAACTCTATTTTTTTAGTTTTGTTCTGAGTCAGCAACAGGATTGTTCCAAAAATCGTATCCAATTGAATAGATGCGCTTTCCAGAGAAATAATCTGCTGTAAGTTTTACGATAATTCCGTTCAAAATGAGAAGAGAAATAATATTTGGAATTGCCATTAGTCCGTTTACGATGTCGGCAATTGTCCAAACAGCGCTTACAGTCATATAAGGACCGATAAAAATAGCGGCAATATAAAGCCAACGGTAGATTTTTACTGGAGTCATTTTTCCTTTAGAAAGATATTCGATACAGCGTTCTGAATAATAATCCCAGCCCAATATTGTCGTAAATGCAAACAAAATAAGGCAGGCCATCAAAACAAACGAAATTACAACGCCAGGAATGCGTGGAAGCAAAGCGTGGAATGCAGCGTTTGTAATTGCAAATCCCTGGAATTTTTCAGGGTCAAGAATTTCAGGATTCAAAATTCCACCGATTACAATTGTAAGACCTGTGATTGTACAGATTACGATTGTATCAAAGAAAGTTCCAGTCATTGAGATAATTCCCTGCTGAACCGCATAATCAACCTTTGCAGCAGAAGCAGCAATTGGAGCTGAACCAAGTCCGGCTTCGTTCGAGAAAATACCGCGGGCAATACCTTTCTGCATTGCAACAATCATTGCGCCTACAGCGCCACCGGCAACAGCCTTAAAGCCAAATGCGCCCTGGAAGATTCTCTCAAAAGCCTCTGTAACATGAGAAATATTGCAAGAAACTGCAAAAACACCAAACACAAAATAAACAACAGCCATTGCAGGAACAATTACAGCCGCAACATTTGAAATTCTTTTAAGACCGCCAATGATTACGAGCGCGGCCAAAATTGCAAGAACAATAGAAGCAATTACTACAACAACAGAATATGTTCCAATTCCAGGAATTGAAACAGTGGCGAGAGCGGCACCGCCGACAACAGTAGAAGAGAATGTTTCAACTGCGGTCGTGATTGAATTTACCTGACTGAAAGTTCCGATTCCAAACAAACCAACCATAGTTCCGAAGATTGCAAACAAAATTGCGAGAACTTTTCCAAGACGAGGGAATTTTGCGCCAACTCCTTTTTCACAAGTGTAGAAAGGACCGCCGAGAATATGGCCGTCTGCTTTTTCTTCACGGAAATGAATAGCTAAAAGACATTCAGAATATTTTGTGGCCATTCCCAAAAGCGCGGCAAGCCACATCCAGAAAAGCGCACCAGGTCCGCCAAGCGCAATGGCGGTAGCAACACCGACAATGTTTCCAGTTCCAATTGTTGCAGAAAGCGCAGTACAAAGGCTCTTAAAAGAAGAAAGTTCTCCTCCCTCTTTTGAATCAGATTTGCGGAAAATAGATTTAATTGCAAATTTGAGCTGAGAGAACTGAACGCCTCTAAGCCTAATTGTCAAAAAGATGCCGGTTGCAAGAATCAGAATTATGAGAGGAAGTCCCCACACAAAACCGTCAATAGCATCTAAAACAGAATTGATTTTTGTGAACACCGATGAAGTCATAGTGTTCTCCTTGAGAATAAAAAATCCCTGCAAAACTAGCGCAGAGAAAAAAATAGAGCCTGTCTCATCGGGCAGGCTCTCTAGAGTGAGTAGAACTTTTTTAAGCTCCGTCCGTTTGCCTGAGATATCGGTTCTTATAACCTTAACCCTTCGGCGCCTTGCCACATTACAAGGACTCTCCAGAGAGATGGCTTAGGTACAACGCACCCGCCTTCATTTATAAGATTACCAATATGATAAGCTTTTTACAAGAGCTTTTATATTTTAACGATTAATTTTCCCTGTTTCCATCGCTATAATCATCGTCCTCAACAATGTCATCTTCTTCATCGTCATCATCATCGTCAGACTTTTCCCGCAGATACTTTTTCAGAATTTTTACAGCCTCGTCCTTTTCAATGTCAAATTCATCCATAAGTTCACGCACAATGTCGCCTTTGCTTACCAGCTCCTCTTCCAAAGCCTTGATGTAAGAAACATAGTAATCAAAATCGTCCAAATCATCATCGCCAGTAGTATAAATATCATCATCAAACATAATTCTTACCTCAAAACTTATGATAACATAAACAACGCCAAACTTGCATATAAAATCTTATTTAAAGGTGAGCTATTCTGGAGCGCAATTTTTTGTCAAACCCGTCTTTCGCAATTCCGCTTCCGCTCCATTGAGGCGGCAGCTTCGCAAAACTCAGCATCCGCCTCAACTTCGTTGCTACAGCCAGGGCTAATTTTTTTTGTTCATAAACAATTTTCTTCCAAAAACACAAATTGCGGATTTTCTGGTAATTTCAAAAAACAAAAACTCAGTTTAAAACAAAAAAACCGGGAGCTCATCCCGGTATGTATAAACGCCATACAAAACACATTTAGTCTGTTGGCACAATATTCAGTTCCTGCGTAACTGCAGGTAGATTATGTCTAGTTTTTGACCTCTAAAAGGTCTGATATTTTTGTCGGCAACATAAGCGTCTCCTCTACGTGCGGCCGGTGCTAAGTCCTCATCTCTTTCCTGACCACGATTTAATACTAACACGGTATTCCATGCCCGTAAAATAAAAAAACTGTTATAAAAAATCTATTTTTCTTTTTAAATTTCAGGCAGATTGTACTTTTTACGAAACTCTCTGGGAGAACAGCCAGTGCATTTTCTAAACGCATCGCCAAAATAATTCGCATCGGCAAAGCCACAGGCAAAAGCAATCTGCGTTACGGTCAGTTTTCCATTTATAAGCATTTCCTGGCTTCGCTTTATGCGCACGTTTGTCAGGTATTCCTTAAAACCATAGCCTGTCACTTCCATAAATTTTCTAGAAAAATATGTGCTGCACATTCCTGCAATTCCAGCAGCCTCGTTAAGCGTAATTTTTTGCGCATAGTTTTCAAAAATAAATTTTGCAGCTTTCTGAACCGAAGCCGTCGTCTGATCAATAAGCTCTTCTTTTTTTATATTGCTTCCGTTGCGTCCAATCATAGAAAAAAGACTAAGAATCAGTCCGTGAATGTTCAAGCCGCTGTAAAAATCGCTTTTTTCTTTTTCTTTTAAAAGCAAATCCAAAACATAAAAAAATTCTCTTCTTTCTTTTCCAGAAAAGCTCATCTTTCCCAAAACCATAGTTTTTCCTAAAAAATTCGGCATAAGAAGACGCAAAAAAGGCTCGACAAATTCCTGAGTAAAACTCAAATTGACTCTTTCCGCCGGCATTTCTTTTTCATATTGATTTCTGTGCAAGGTTGACGGCGGAAGAATTACAATTTCGCCTTCATTCACAAAAAAAAGATTGTGGTCGACAAAAATTCTGCACTGTCCTTTTTTTACGCAGCAAATTTCAAAATACGGATGATAATGGCTGTTTCCCATCGAAACTTCTTTGTTCTTAAAAACTATGTCAAAATCCTTTACAGTGTCGCGGTAAAATGCGTTTCGTGCATTGTCAAATACTTTCTGGTTCATTTTTTTTACCGTTTTTTGATAATCATAAATTTTCTGTAGTTTAATGCAATCTTTCATAAAAATCACGCTTTTTTACATTTTATTTTGGCATATAATTTATTAAGGTTGTGTTAAAAAATCTAAATAATAAAATATAAAGGACGAAAAAATGAGTGTTCAACTTTCAAAAAAAGACGAAAAATTCCGTGAATTTTCCCTGAACGGAAATATGTTTCATGTAATTCTTTATGTCTGCATTCCGCTCGCCCTGTACCAGAGCCTTACACAAATTTTTAAAGTCTTCGACACGATGATGGCCGCGCATATTTCTGCAACGGCAGTTTCTTCGGTTGCGTACATTGGCCAGATTCAGATTATGCTTTCCGCACTTGGAAGCGGTCTTGCAGTCGGTGCGAGCATAAAAGTAAGCGAAGCGTACGGTGCTGGAGACTGGGAACTCGTAAGCAAGAGAGTTTCCACAATGGTTGCAATGTGCGCAATTTTGGGCAGCGCAATTTTGCTCTTTCTTTTGCCGGCAGCTTCTGCATTTTTACGTTTTATGAAAACTCCTGAAGAATTTATTTCAATAGGAAGCACTTACTTTAGAATCGAAATTCTTGCGCTTGTAATAACATTTTTTAACAACATATACATTTCGATTGAACGCGCGCGCGGAAATTCAAAAAGAATTCTTTATATGAATATGGGAATCGTCGCCTCAAAGCTCGCATTGACGGCAATCTTCGTATATATTTTTCGTCTTGGAATTACAGCGATTGCAGTTGCAACCTTGATTTCGCAGCTGACGGTTCTTTTTACAGCAATTGTTGTAATGACAAAAAAAGGCAATCTTTTCAGTTTTTCGGCAAAAGCGGTTTCGTTTAAAAGTGAAATTGTAAATCCAATGCTCAAACTTTCAATTCCTGTAATAATCGAAAAAGCGGCTTTTGCAATGGGAAAAGTAATCGTAAATTCAATGTGCACGGTTTATGGACCGCAGACAGTCGGCGCCCTCGGAATTTCTAACAACATCGGCGGAATTACGACTATGCCTCAAAATGGTTTTCAGGAAGGCGGAAGCGCCGTAATAAGCCAAAACCGCGGAGCCAAAAAATTTAACAGGACAATCAAAGCCTTTTGGTGCGAACTTATCTGCAACCTTATCATTGGAGTTGTTTTGATGAGTATTTCCCTTTTGTGCCTTGAACAGATTTCGAAATTTTTTGCAGGAGACAACCTGAAATTTCAGGAAATGATAAAAGGAATTTACCGTTGGGAAGCCTGGGGCGCAATTCCTCTTGGAATAAACGCTTCGGTTCTGTCGCTCATGTACGGTTTTGGAAAAACAAGAATAACGCTTTTTATGAATTTTTGCCGAATTTTTGTTTTCCGGGTGCCAGTTTTGATTATTCTTCAGAAATTTACAAATTTCGGAAGCGAATCCGCCGGAATTGTAATGGGAATAAGCAACTTTTTGAGCGGAATGCTTGCGGTAATTCTCGGTGTATGGATTTTTATAAAAATTAAAACAACTGAAAAACCTGAAATTTAATTTTTTAAGTTTTTCTTACGCCGGATGCGGCGGGCTTTAGTTGCGGCTGTCAAAAATGAATATCAAACTGTTGATGTTTTTTTTGCAGAAAATATGTTCGCAGACACAAAAATTGACAGCCGCAATGCGCGCGAGCAAACCCAAAGCAGCCGGTTAGACAAAAAATTTCGTCCAGATAAAAATTAAGCGGAAAATGTATCGCCGTTTTCTGATTTTTCGGTCAGATGTTCACGTTCAAATCGTTTATAACCTTCTTTGTATGCGTGAAAAGCAATTTTTTTCATTTCGCTTTTTTGGTTTATAGGAAGAACAAGGTTTTCAAAATGAGTCTTCCAATAATCGTCAAAGGCTTCTGCTACATCTTTCATAGATGGTTCCTCCACTTTTTTTTAAATTAAGCTATCATATTTTACAAAAAAAATAAAAAAGAGGTCAATAATCTGGTATGTTGGAATTATTTTTGTTAATTTTTATAAAATTTTGACCAAAATCTATTTTTTTTGACAGAGTTATTTTTATAAATTATTATATTTATATTAAAAATGTGTTAAAAAAATCAATTTTTTATCTTTACAAGTTTGCGTTGCAAACTTTCTTATCATCTGTTGTTTCTCACTTCGCTGCGAAACAATTTAAAAAGTCAATTCTAAAACTGAAGTTTTTATCTTGACTTTTTATGGGAGATTAAAATGAAAAAAAATTTAAAATCGGTTATTGCTGCAGCACTTATGCTTTCGGCAGCATTTTCAATGCACGCTGCACGGGCTGGAAAAGTAATCTCAAGAGATTCTGCAAAAACAAAAACATCTGCTTCAAAAAAAACTGAATCACGCTCCCTCGAAATTACAGTTTCTCTGGCTCACAATCAGACCGCAGATGACAATCCTTACACTTTTGGCGCAAAAGCATTTAAGGACAAACTTGAGCAAGTTTCTGGCGGAGGAGCAACTGCAACTCTTTACAACGGAACTATGAGCGAAGACGAAGGCGAGCTTTTTAAAAAGCTCCAGAGCGGAGAAGCAAACATCGTAGTAATTTCTCCAGGATACCTTACGAGTCTTGGCGTCGCAGAAGTTGACATTTTCTCGCTCAACTATCTTTTTAACAATTTTGCGCACTGGGGAAAAGTTCTGGACGGTCCGTTCGGCTCAGAGCTTGCAGGAATCGTAAACCAGAAAACAAACGGCAAAATTCAGATTCTTGGATACTGGTCTGCCGGCGTAAGAAACTATTATGGTAAAAAACCAATTCATTCTCCAAAAGATTTAAAAGGCATGACAATCCGAATCGGAAGCTCGCCAGTTCAGCAGCAGTTCTGGAAAGGCTGCGGCGCAATTCCTGCTTCAGTCGGCTGGGGCGTTCTTTACGATGCTTTGAACACTGGAAAAGTTGATTCTGCAGAAAACGACTACACAAATATGAGCTTAAAAAATCATCACAAGGCAAAAAACGGAAAATATATCTGCGAAACAGAACACGACTTTACAACCCGCCTTATGCTTGTAAACGGAGATTTCTTCAATAAGCTTACTCCATCGCAGAAAAAGTGGATTGAACAGGCCGCCGCTTACGCTACACAGGTTGAACGCCAAAAGACTTTTGAACAGGCATCTGGTTCTAAAGCAAAAACTATTGCTGAAGGAGCAGTTGTTGTAGAAAACAGCGACATCGACACAGCAGCATTCAAAGCTATTGCTCTTCCTATTCAGGACGAGTTTGCCAAAAAGAATGGCATGGAACGCTTCCTTAAGATGGCGAGACAATAGTTTTTTATATGTAAGAGGATAAAAATGGCAAAAAAAGAACTTGACCGATTCGACACAAAAGCAAAACGCAACATGAAAATTTCTACAAAGTTAATGCTTTTTATCGGTGCAGGCGTAGTTATTAGTTCAATCGGTGTCTGCATTCTCTCGCTAGGAATTTTTAACAGCAAGATGATTGACAACACAATAGAAGATCTTAACCACACTGCAGACGGGGTTGAACTTTATATAACTTCGAGAGAAAACGATCTTTCTCACTATTCTAAACTTTTTGCACGCAATTCTGAACTTCTAAATGCAATTGAATACGATTCATCTTATGCGCTGCAGCACGCTGTAAAATCTTTTGTAGACGATTCGGAAATTGACTTTATGTTTGTAACAGATTCCCGCGGACGAGTATTAAAAGGCGGCGGCGCAAATGTTACAGACGGTGTAGACGTTTCGTACATTGGAACAGTTGCAAACGCTCTTTCTGGAGAGTCATCAATCGGAATTGAGGGCGTTGCAAATTTCAATTATGCAATAATCGCTAGCGAACCAATCTACATAAACGGGAAAATTTTTGGAACCGTTGTTACAGGATACGATCTTTCTACAACTCATATAATTGATTATATTGCAAGAAGTTATAACGTTGAATGCACTGTTTTGAAAAATGATATTCGCACTGCTACAACATTAAAGGATTCAGACGGCAACTCTCTCGCTGGAACTAAGCTCGACGACAGTTTTGTTGAAGAAACAGTTCTCCACGAAGGAAATGCATTTGCAGGACCTGTCGATATAAGCGGACGTTCGTACTACGGATATTATTTCCCGATTACATCAGGCGACGGAAAGATTACAGGAATGTTCTTTATTGCAAAGAGCATTGAATCAATCGAAGCAATCCGTGCAAAAACCGGAACAATCGTTATTCCAGTAGTATGTATCCTTTGTGCGCTCATCATTACAATCGGCGGATTTTTTGTACGCTGGCTTATGTGGCGAATTTATAATGTAACAAATACGCTCAAAGATATGGCAAGCGGAGATGCAGACCTTACAAAACGTGTAAAGCTGCTTATCCGCGATGAAATTGGCGATCTTGTAATTCAATTTGACTTTTTCTGCGACAAATTGCAGCAAATCGTAGGAGAAATAAAGAGTTCAAAAGAAACTCTTTATTCTGCCGGAAGCCAGATGTCCGAAACTACGACAGAAACTTCAAGTTCAATTTCAAATATAATTCAAAATCTTTCCAATATTCGAAATCAAATTTCGTTCCAAAACGACAGCGTACATCAAACGGCCAGTTCAGTTTCCGAAATTTCAAATTCAATTACGGTTTTGAACGATATGATTGAAAAACAGGTAAGCGGTGTAAACGAAGCAACTGCGGCGGTCGAAGAAATGGTTGGAAACATTGCAAGCGTAAACAGTTCTGTCGACAAAATGGCAGTTTCATTCGAAGAACTTACAGCAAACGCACAGGCAGGTTTTTCTAAACAGCAAGATGTAAACGACCAAATTACTTCTATTGAGGGCCAGTCAAAAATGCTTCAGGAGGCAAACTCTGTAATTGCTTCGATTGCGGAACAGACAAACCTTCTTGCAATGAATGCGGCAATCGAAGCAGCGCATGCTGGCGAAGCAGGAAAAGGATTCTCCGTTGTTGCAGACGAAATTAGAAAACTTTCAGAAACTTCATCGCTGCAATCAAAAACGATTGGAGAACAACTCGACAAAATCCGCGATTCAATTACGAACGTTGTTTCTTCAGCAACAGAATCTGGCAAAGCGCTGGCTCTTGTTTCAAACAAAATTCATGAAACAGACCAGCTTGTTGTGCAGATTAAGGGCGCAATGAATGAACAGCAGATTGGTTCAGAACAAATTGTAAATTCTCTCAAAGACATGAACGAAAGTACAAACAATGTACGCTCTTCTTCAAAACAGATGGAAGACCGCAACGAAAAAATCATGAACGAAATCAACTCTCTAAAAGAGATTACGGTAAAAATGAGCGACAGCATGTCAAATATGAGCGAAGGGGCCGAAAGAATCAGCGCGGCAGAAGAATCACTTTCGGATATTTCGCACAAAGTGAAAGATTCTATCGACAAAATCGGTTCAGAAATCGACCTGTTCAAAATTTAACAGAATTACGTTCAGACGGCTTTATAAGCTTGTCGTAAAAAATTGACAAAACCAAAAATCAGTCAATTAAACTAACCTTCTAGAGTACACCTCCTAAAGAAGCACAAATAAAGTTTCTTGGGAGGTGTTTTTTTTGAATTTTCCAAAAACTCAAAGTTGAAGAAAGAATTTTGCAATTCCAAAGTAAACCAAAAGAGAAAGTATGTCTGCAATTCTGTTAATTTTTCGTTAAAACAAAATCTTCTATCAAAAGATTTTAATTGAAAATTCGATAGAGTTATTCTAAAATCAAAGTATGGCACAGTTTCCAAAAAAACAGGTTTTAATCATAGACGCAACCCCAATGTTCAGGGAATTTTTAACAGAAAAACTTAACGAAGAAAAAATTGAGGTTGAAACTGCGCAGGGACACCGCGATGCCGTAATCAAAATGGCGAACGACCTGCCTGACCTGATTATTTTGGATATTGAAACTTCGATTGACGATATGCAGGAATTTTTGGATAAAAAAGCGTCAAATCCGAATACAGTCAAAATTCCAATGATTATTTCCGGTCCAAAAATCGAAAAGGAACGTGTTGCACAGCTTATTCATTACGGTGTTGCAAAATATTTTACAAAACCAATCAAATTCGACTTTTTTTTTGAATCAATCGGACAAATTTTGCGTTCTGCATTTACAATGGACATAACTCCGTGCGTGCTTGAAATTCACCTGAACAAAAACATTATTTTTATTGAAATTGCACAAGGGCTTAACCGCGAAAAAATGGCCCTCCTAAAATACAAGCTAACAGAACTTATGGACAAAAATCGTCTGGATTCTCCGAAAGTTATAGTAATGATGACAGGCCTTTCTCTGAGTTTTGTCGACGGCTCAAACCTTGAGCTCCTTTTTGATAATATTCTTGCAGACAAGAGAATTGAACGAAAAAACTTAAAAGTTCTTTCGCTAGACACTTTTGCAAAAGAATTCGTTGACGGACATACAGAATATTACGGTGTAGAGGTCGTTTCAAACTTAAACGAAGTTTTAAATTCGTTGGTTGAAAGCAGTTCAGAATCAACAGTTCAAGACATAATTTCAGATCAGATTTTAACATCAACAGGTTCAGAAGACGAAGGTTCTGTAGAAATGCGTTTTTATTCAGATACAGGAACTGCAGAACACGAAGAAGAACAAGACGGTATTCAGCCGTTTAAAATTGCAATTGTCGATGATGATGCAGTCGTCCGACAGCTGCTTTCGCTAAGTTTTAAATCTATAAATGCTGAATGTGATCTTTTCTCAAGCGGAACTGAATTTTTACAGGCTGCAAAAACAAATAATTACACTCTAATTATTCTTGATATTTTTATGCCAGGAATAAGCGGTTTTGATATTTTAAAAAACTTGCAGCAATTCAACATAAAAAGTCCGATAATCGTTTATTCACAGTCGGCACAGAGGGAACTTATTGTTCAGTCGCTTTCGCTCGGTGTAAAAACTTATATTGTAAAACCTCAAAAACCTGATTTTATAATTCAAAAAGCACTGGAAATCATAAATGGAAAATTCTAACTCTTTCAGTGCGATTGACGAAGCCAGCCGTTATCTTGCGAGCACACTTCACGAAATCCGAACACCAATCCAAACAATTATCGGCACGGTTGAACTTTTGCAAGACACAAGCATGGACGACGAACAGCGCGAATACATACGCCAAATTCAATTCAGCGCAGATGTTCTGCTCGACCTTGCAAACAATATTTTGGATTTTACAAAAATCCGTTCCGACCAGTTTAAGCTGGAGTCAGTTCCTTTTAACATTGTCGAACTTACGGAGCAGGTCGTAGATTTAATCAGCATCGAAGCGTTTAACCGCGGACTTGAAATTATTACGGACATTGATTTTTCAATTCCTTCGATAATTTGCGGCGATCCTGTCAGAATTCAGCAGATAATCTTAAATCTTTTAAAAAATGCTGTAAAATTCACAAATCACGGCTATATTCATCTTGAACTAAAAAAAGCGGCAAAAAATATTTTATTCACGATAAAAGATACTGGAATCGGCATAAAAAAAGAACAAAAAGAAAAAATCTTTACAAATTACTACCAGGGTGATATTTCTACTTACCGCAAATTCGGCGGAACAGGACTCGGACTTTCAATCAGCAAAAATCTTGTACATTTAATGAATGGCAGAATCGGCGTAAAGCCAAACAAAGACGAGGGGTCAATTTTTTGGTTTACACTGCCAATTGTAAAAAATCCTGGATTTGAAAATTTTGAACAAAGAGAAACAGTTTCCTCTCAAAAAAAATCTAAAATCTTAATAATTGACGACAACCAAAAAGCATCAAATTCACTTATAAAAATTCTAAATGCCGCAGGAATCTTTAATATTGAATCGACAACACAACCTCAAAACACAATTCAACTTATTTTAAACGCAGAAGCTCAAAAAAATCCATTTAATCTCGTTTTTATCGATATGATCATGCCAGCAATGGACGGCTGGCATTTAGCAAGCGAAATTCACAATGAAAAAAAAATAAAAAACACGCCAAAACTTTACCTTCTTGTACCAGAAGGCCAAATGAAAGGCGAAGCAAAAATGAAAATGCTCAACTGGTTTGAAGGATACCTTTACAAGCCATTAAAGCGAAGAAAAGTATTTGAGCTTTTAAAGGAAAGTACAGTCAAAAAAAATAACAACATTGTTGAACTGGAACTTGCAAACGACGACATGATTATGACTCTTGATCCGGTTGATGATTCATCTGTTGCAAAAAACAAAAGAGTTCTCGTTGCAGAAGACCATCCTGTAAACAGCAAGTTAATCGAAACTTTTTTGCGGAATTTTGGAGCAGATGTTTTTTTAGCAGAAGACGGGCAGCAGGCAGTTGAACAGATTAAACAAAATCCAAACATTGAAATAATTTTTATGGACATTCAAATGCCTGTAAAAAATGGAGTTGAAGCCACTATCGAACTCCGAAAATCCGGCTACAAAGGAATTATCATCGCGTGTACGGCAAATAACGACTCAAACGATTTTGAAACATACAAAAAAAGTGGCATAAACGACATTCTTGTAAAGCCGTTCAAAAGCAACACAATCCGCACTATTCTCGAAAATTGGATTCCAATTATAGATTTGCCTGTTTTAAAATCTGTAACAACCCTCGAACCAGAAATTTCTGCAAAAAAAACGGCATGGGACAAAGAAGATTTTTTGGACACTACAGGCGGTGATATTGCGTCTGCAATCGAAGTATTAAAAATTTTTGCAAAACAGACAAACCGACTTTTAAAAGAAGCGGAAATGGCTGTTGAAGCAAAAGATTTTGAAAAATTACGCGCACTGGGTCATTCTCTAAAAGGCAGTTCTGGCACGGTAAGCGCAAAATTGCTTGCAGAATACGCTTCCAGACTAAATCTTACGGCAAAAACAAATGACATCGCAAGCTGCAGATTCAATCTGGAAGAATTTAAGCATGAATATGTCCGCTTTAAAAAACTTGTAGCAAAATTCATAAGAGAAGAACAGGCAGTAAAAAAATGAAAGATTTTTTTGATTTAAGAAAAGATTCAAAGCCATTAAAAGTAAATTTTCACACACATTCCACATTTTGCGACGGAAAAAACACACCGGAAGAAAATGTCATTTCTGCCATAAAAAAAGGTTTTAAGATTTTAGGTTTTTCGAGCCATTCAACCTGGCCGTTTTCTTTTGGCGACAGCATAAAAAAAGATGAATTTGAAAAATACACTCAAGAAATCAACTCTCTAAAACAAAAATATGCGGATCAAATAGAAATTTTCTGTGGTTTTGAAGCAGACTATATTCCGCCTTTTTGCAAACCGGATTTTGACGCTTATAAAAAATTTTCTCCCGACTTTTTAATCGGTTCTATTCATTATCTGTACAACGGTGAAAACTCTCCAGAAAAAACCATGCCTGTCGACTGGAGCGCAGAAAAACTTTTTGAAGGAATAAAAAACGTTTACTCAGGCAATGCAAAAAAAATGATCTGCCATTATTTTGAATCAGAGCGAAAAATGCTTTCGGAATGTAATTTTTCGGTAATCGGCCACGCAGACTTAGTCCGCAAATTCAACCAGAAAAATCCATTTTTTAACGAAAATGAAGGCTGGTACAAAAACGAACTTAAAGAAACTGCAAAATCCATAAGCCATGCTGGAGTTATCTGCGAAATAAATACAGGCGCAATAAGCCGCGGATTTTTAACACTTCCATATCCGTCAGAATATTTTTTAACGCTTTTGCACGAACAAAACGTCCCGATAATGGTCAACTCGGATTCGCATGCCGCCGAAACGCTAGATTGCGCATTTGAAGAAGCTGTTGCTCTTGCAAAAAAAATCGGGTACACAGAGCTTGCATACCCGAAAAATAAAAATATAATCACATATAAGATTTAGCGATTCTGTCTTTCGTTGCGGCTCTGACAGTTAATGCACATAAAAGCGTAAGGAATCGCCTCGAGTCTTTCTTCAGGAATTTCTTTCTTACAAACTAGGCAACGGCCATAAGTTCCCTGTTTAATGCGGTCAAGCGCATTATTTATCATTTGCAGGCGGTTTGAATCCTGAGCGCCAAGCGATTCAAGCAAACGACCATCTACAACATCAGAAGCAACATCAACTTCATCTCCAGACTCTCCGCCTTCGACAATTTTTTTGTAATCTTCATTTTGTGCAGCAAGAGATCCAAGAATCGTATTTTTCTGCTCAATTAATTTTTCTTTCATTTTTTCAACAAATGTTTTTTCCATATCCGTCTCCCGTTGACAAGATTTTTTATAAGTAGATAATAAATATAATAAAGAACTAACAAAAAGGCAAACTTTTTTTGGAGGAAATGTGGCTAAAGAAGAAGCTATAGAAGTTGAAGGAATTGTAAAAGAGGCGCTGCCAAACACAATGTTCCGCGTTGAGCTTAAAAACGGCGGACATATCATCATGGCACATCTTTCAGGCAAAATGCGCAAACACTACATTAAGATTGTTCCAGGAGACAGCGTAAAAGTTGCACTCTCTCCATACGACCTGAACCGCGGACGCATAATTTTCCGCGAACGCTAGTCAAAACTGTCGATTGCAAAAAAAAGGTCATTTCGGTTTTTAACCGCTCAATGGCCTTTTTTTTCTATTCTGTAAATCTAAATCTACAAAGCTATTTTTTATTTTGTCTTTCTCGCAAAAATTCCTTTAAGGCTTTTTGTCATTCCAGAAAGCCCCTTTACGATTCCTGCAATACATAAAATAGGACCAATAGGAATTATAAAAAAACTAAATCTCATAAAATACATGCTCAAAAGCAAAATTGCCGCATTTTTCAAAAGTTGCCCGAACCATTCGGCGCGAGTGTATTTTTTTTCTTCATATTTATAATAATATGTGCGGTTTTGACCGTTTTGCGAATTCTCGTTTTTCCAGCCATATTGCGCCCACTGCCAAAACGGATCGTCCTGATAAGACTGACCGCCATAAGAACTTTGCTGCCCCCAAGGATTGTATTGCTGATTATACGACTGCTGAGACTGAGCACCAAAAGCACTAAAACTGTCATAATTACGGCGCTTAGTTTCATCACCCAAAACATCGTAAGCAGCGCTTATATTCTTGAATTTTTCTTCGGCTTCTTTATTACCTGGATTCCGGTCAGGATGATATTTCATAGCAAGTTTTCTGTAAGCCGACTTTATTTCGTCCTGAGACGCATCTTTAGAAACTCCCAATGCTGCGTATAAATCTTCCAATACTACTTCCTTAAGTTTTTACTTCTTTTATTATAAAACGTTCTGCAATTAAAATAATCAAAATTCCCCACAGTTACAAGTAAAAACAGTTTTTTAAAACTTACTTTAACAAAGCCCAGGTTGCTCCAGAACCGCCATGATTTCTGTCGTTGTGTCCGCTCACACCCAAATGTTTATTCTGCTCAATAAAAGTCCGCACCATTGCGCCCAAAACAGGATCCGTTCCGTGACTGTGGATTCCCTTTCCGTGAACAATTTCAATCTTTTTTATTCCGCGCTTAAGGCAATCGTTTACAAAAGCTTCAAGCTTTGCCCAGGCTTCGTCCCGGGTAAATCCATGCAGATCAATTCTTGCTTCAGGACGCATAGATTTTAAGTAATTGCGATTTTCCATTTTTGACGCTTCTTCGCTTTCTTCGTTCAAACGGTCTTTATCAACAGTTCCATAACGGCGCAGCCAAAGTTCCATTGGATTAACTGTTTTTTTTGAATCCGCAAGCATCCGGCCTTCCAAAGTTTTTTTGCTTTTTTGAGCGGCAAGTTTTTTTTCTTCGGGAGTCGGCGCATTTGCTTTTTTATGGCTAACCTGAACCGCAGGCCTTTTTGCAGCAGATTTTTCTTTTTTTTGAGTTTCCGCCCATTGTGTCAAAATATCACCAAAATCCATTTTTTCCTCCAATAAATTTTTATCGGGCGGCTTTTTGCATAGCAAAAATCAGGCTATCCGTGGTTCCGGCGTTCGCCTTCATTGCTCCACAAAGTTCCGCAACGGCCTACGCCGCCACTCCTATCCTTGCCGCTTTTCAGTAAATTATTTTATTTCAAAGACAAGCTCTTTTTTTACCCAGCCGTTTATTTCCGACGATTCTATATAAAAATAATCGCTTGTTTTTTCTAAAATTCTTACACGGATTCCACCGTAAAAATTCTGAACGCCAGAACTTGTTTCTTCCGGCACAGGACTTATGCTTCCTCCAGCAAAAATTCCATATTTTTTAAAAACTTGAGTTCCTTTATAAAAACTCACAACAAATGCCAAAATCATGCAGAACGCAAGCATAATTGCAATTCTTTTTCGTTTTAAAACAATAAAAATTACCATCAAAACCAGCAAAACTATTCCGCACACAGCAAATAATTCTACAAAAGGCTTTTTTATTTCATTTTCGTTATTTGAAAGCGAAAACTTCTTTTCAAGCTGTTCGCGTTCCAATTTTTCTTTTCCAGAAAACAAAGAATTTCGTTCAAAACTGCGCAATTCCGCAATTTTTTTGCAATCTTCAATTCCAATTTTCTTTTTTGTAAAACCGCCAGCAGTGTTTTTTGGCTCAGAAAATGCTGAATTAAATAGTTTTTTGTCGATTATTTTGTTTTCAGAGTTTTCAACTTTTAGAGAAGCCGGCAAAACCGTTAAAACTACATTCGGAATTTTTACAGTGCGCTGGCTTCCATTGTAAGCAATCGCAGTCAAAGCAAATTCCGGCAAATCGTATTCTCCTTCAACAAGCGGCTTCCACCGGAATTTTGCGACAGGAAGGCTTTTGTCCGAAAAATTTCTTCCGACAGATTTTCCACTAACATATTCAGAAGTTTCTATTTCTTCAAAAATTGAATTTTTCGGCAATTTCCAGTCAAAGGAAATTATCTGAGAAAAATACTTCAAATTCAATTCAAAAATAATTTCTTCTCCTGCCCTTGCAGTAAATTTTTTCGAATCTCCAAGAATTCTGTCAAATTTTGCCCCGGAAACAAATTCAACAAAAGCCTGAGGATTTATCAAATCTGGATTTTCAAAAACAGTTATATCATCAAACGGAATATAATAAGTTCTAAAACCAATAATTACGATTAAAGGCGGAAGCCTAACAGGACCTGTATTCTTAAAAGAAAACCAAAGGTGAACAGCAGTTCCACGAATTCCTGTTTCTCCAATAAATTCTTCTTTTTTTGAAGAAACAAGCTGGACTCCTTCCGGCAATTGCGGCAAATCGGTCTGAACGTTAGAAGGCTCAACTTCAGGAATTTTCAGCGTAAAACCGTTTTCGTATACTGTAAAAATCGACGAATTGTCCGGCTTTACTTTTAATGTGCGGATAAAAGCAGGTGACGGAGTTTTTGCATAAAGAGAAGCAAAAATCAAAAAAAATACAAAAACTAATAATCCACGACTGACGAATCTTTTTTGTTTGACTGAAGTTTTTGCCATCGTTCTTTTTCCTCCTGCTGAATAAGATTAAAAACGGCATTTTCCATTGAATTATTGTTTTTTTCAACATTGACAGAAGTCATTTCTTTTTCTGCCGACTTTGAATTTCGAGTCTCCAGCTGCTGCTGAATAAATTCCAGGTTAATTTTTGCATTCAAATTTGAAGAATCCGCAAGAACCGCTTTTTTAAAATATTCCCTTGCAAGCGAAAAATCTCCGCGGCGGTTTGCAATAATTCCGGCATTATAAAAAGCTGAACTCTTGAGTTTTTCATCTGCTTCTGGCGAAACCTGTTCAAGCCTGATTAAAGCGGCATCGAGCTCGTCCTGCATGATGTATGTTGAAGCAAGATTGTAAGCGCAATACTCTGCAAGAATTTTATCTTCTGAAAGTTTTGAATTGTTATATGAACGCAAAAAATTCGCCGTCGCCGTCTGATATTTTTTTTGATACCAGTTAAAAACTCCGTTCAAAACTGAAAATTTTTCGGACTTACAAGAGGTAAAAAACGGAAGAACCGCAAAAACCGCAAGAACAGCCGTTTTTTTTGACGATTTAGAACCAAAAAGAAAATTCAAATCAAGCTCGGAAACTATAAAGGAAAAAATAAAAAATACAATCGACAGAAAAATAAACAGCTTGTGATGCGAAATCTTTTGAATTTCAAAAGACTCTCCAGACATTTTTTTTCCAGAAAGCTGATTTAGCAAAACGTAGGCAGAACCTTCAGAATCGGCAGCAACATAAGAAATCGAATTGTCTGGACTAAGACGGTGCCGTGGCAAAAGTGATTTTTTATTGGCAGCAGAAGCGGCATCTATCATTTTTTCAGCATTTAAAAAAGTTTTTACTTTTGTAGCGCCATCTCCTGCAAGAATTTCAACTGGACGCGCAGTTCCAAAACCAACCAAAGTAACAGGGATTCCAAACCTTGCAGCATCGTCAAGAGCAAATGACAGTGAGCCGTCAGTTTCATCTCCGTCAGTAAAAACCCAGACATGAGCGTTCTGACTCATATTTTTTGGAAAAGACTGCATTGCAGAAGAAATTCCTTTTCCGATTGAAGAACCGGCAGCCGTCATTAAAGTTGGAGAAAGGCTTTCTAAAATAGAATCAACGCTTGTCCTGTCATCTGTCAAAGGAACGGCAATAATTCCATCGCCTTTTGCAAGAACCACGCTCACAGATGTTCCATTCATTTTTTCAAGAAGTTTCCAGGCATATTGTTTTGACGCTTCAAGTCTCGTCAAACCTCCAGGAGCGTCTTTTGCATTCATGCTCCAGGAAATATCAAAAACAAAGGCAACCGCATCTCCAGTTTTTTGAACTGCGACAGAGTTTGTTCCCCAGAAAATTCCTGCAAAAGCAAAAACTGCAAATGCACAGGCAAAAAAACGCAGAATAGTCCGCAAAATTATCGAAATTTTAAAACGGCGGAAAGATTTGTTTTTTTGGAAATTATTCATCAAATTTGCAACTCCCAAACTTTTTGCCACTTTTTTGTAGCGGAACAAATCATAAGCGGAGAAAACAAATAAAATCAACAAAATAAAAAAAGCGTACGGTCTTTGAATGTCCAGCATAAAACTCCTCGATTAAGTTTTAAATTTCTTTCAATAAAATTCGGCGGATAAACCACGCTGCAAAAAAAACGATCGCTGAAAAAATCAAAAAATATGAATAAAGCTGCCGGTTTGAAGATTTATAGTGAAAAGCCTGCAAAACATTCTGTTTCCGGCTGACAGAATTAAGAGCCTCCGCAAAAGAGGCAGTCGATTCTATTCCAAAATACGTTCCGCCGCCGACAAGAGCAATTTCCTCAAGAGAAGACGAATCAAATTCAGAATCGTAATAGCCGGAATGAACTTTGCCAGTTTTTGGATCAACATATTCAATTGGAACTGTTCCTTTTGTTCCTATTCCAAAAGCGTAGACTGTAATTCCATTTTGGGTAGCAAGATTTGCCGCTGTGTCAGGATGAATTGAACCTGCGTTATTTTCACCGTCGGTTATTAAAACAACGCATTTTTTTGGAGCAGAAGAAGCTATAAGATGGTAAACGGCACTGCTTAAACCGATTCCAAGAGCAGTTCCTTCTCCCAGCCCGCCTGTAACAAGAGAATCCAGACGCCGCAAAAAAAGCTCATGGTCAACAGTCGGCGGAACAATCGCAGCGGCCTCGCTTGCCATGGCAACAAGTCCAAAAGCGGCGCCTCTGTTGTTGTTTACAAGAGTGCGGATTCCCTGTTTTGCAGCGTCAAGACGGGTCATATTTGCAATATCGCGGGCTGACATTGAAGGGCTCGTATCAAGCACAAAAAGAATATCTGCGCCCTTAGAAGTATAAATTTTTTCCTGTTTTTGAATTACAGGGTCGGCAAAAGCACAGACAAGGCTTGCATAACCTGCCGTGCACAAAAAAACAGAAAGCGCGTTAAAAAAAACAGAAACTTTACCTTTCCAGACAAAACTTTTTCCTTTCCAATCCGCAAAAACAACTGGAAAAGAAATTTTTTTGAAAATTTTAAGCTGGCGGAGAATAAAAAGAGCAGGAACCGCCGCCAAAAATAAAAAAGCAGTCGGGTTTTCAAACACTGGCATTCTCATCATTTGATTCATTCTCCAGTTCAAAAGTAAAAAATTTTATGGCGCTAAGACAGCGGTTTACAAGAATTTCGCGTTCTCCGTCAGCAAGAACCGCTTCATAAAGAGAGGCAGGTTTTTTAAACGAATCGACAGAACCTTTTGCAAAGCGAATATAATCACATCTTCCAAAAACTTCCACAATGTCGCTCACAGCAGAACTTTGCGCTTCTGAAAGTGAACCGCAGGCTATTTTTTCAAATTTTTCGTAAAAATGTTCACATGTCATTGACAAAAAACATTCGTCAAACCGGCCGCACAGATATTTTCTGACGGTAAGTGTAAGCTGAGAGCAAAATTCTTCATCATCTTTTTTTTCTTTGAGAAGCTTGTTCAACTGCCTTTGCGAATTTTTATAAAGTTTTTTGATTTTTCGCTGTTCTTCAGCAAGAATAAAAAACGCTAAAAAATACGGCAGTTTAAAAATAAAAAATACGGCAATTCCAGCACAAACCAAAAAAATTGCCGCAAGAATAATCAATAAAAAAGAAGTTCCTGAAACAACGAGAGGACCTGCCGGAGGCCTAAGAGAAACAGCCCCGATTTTTTCGGCAAGTGAATTTACAGAAACAGGGGCAAAATCTACAGGAAAAGCCGCAACGGAGCGTTCTTTTTTTTGCGAAGCGCGAACCAGATTCGCCAAATCGAATGAAGAAAAATCAATTACGCCAGTCTGCCACGGAATAAAAAAAACTGTGAGCGTGTATTCAAAACCGATGTGCTCCAAAACGACCCGATAAACCAGACATTTTTCCGACATTTTATTAAAAACAGGCCAGCCAGTCAAAAGATCGAGAGTTTTTATGTCAGTTCCGGAAATTTTATTTTCAAAAAGATCAACATCGGTATGAAAAACATATTTTAATTCACATCTGTCGCCAACATAAATATTTTTCGGCATAAGAATCTGCACCGCGCCGTTTGAACTTGAATTTTTTGAAACAAGATTCTGGGCAAAGCAAAATGAGCCGGACAAAACAAAACAAAACAGCAAAAGAAAAACTTTTTTCATCTTTCTCTCCGGCTGCAAAAAAACTTATTCAAAACATAGGCAGGGTCATCCGCAGTCGATAAAATTACAGGGCTTGCTCCGTGCCTCAGACAGAATTCTTTCCAGCTGTCTAGACGGCGGCGATTGTCTTCAAGCCAGGCATTTTTAAAGGCTTTTAAAGATGTCGGAAATTTTCTTGTAACACCGCTTTCAATGTCAGAAAAAAAAGCTGTTCCGATTTCTGGTAATTCGCTGTCCAAAGAATCCGTAATCCGCATTGCGACAACGTCATTTTTTTCTGCAAGCCTTGCAAGGTTTTCCTGCCAAAGAGATGAACGGAAATCCGAAATTACAAAAACCAGAGAACGTTTTTTTAAAAGTTTATGGGCACCTTTTAGCGCAGATCCAAGAACAGAACCTCTTTCAATTTTTTCCTCCGCTTCATCAAGCCTGCTCAAAATCATCATTGCCTGATCCCGCCCAGTTTTTGCCTTTGTGCTGAATCTTATTTTTCCGTCAAAAAAAACAGCCCCAATCGAAGAATTATTTTGCAAACAGGCAAGAACCAAGAGCGCGGCGGCTTCCGAAGCAACCTGAATCCGAGTTTTTTTATTTGTTCCAGAAAACATCGAAAGAGAACGGTCCAAAACAAAAAACACCTGAAGCTCACGGTCTTCTTCGTATAATTTTACAAAAGGATGTCCCATTCTTGCTGTAACGTTCCAGTCAATTGAACGAACGTTATCTCCGGCGTTGTATTCGCGAACTCCGTAAAAATCAATTCCTTGACCACGGTAAAGCGACTTAAAACCGCCAAGACGCAGATTGTCGGCAAGAGTTTTTGCAGACAATTTTAAAAGAGAAGCTTTCTGTACAAGTCTGTTTGAATTTTCGTCAAAAATTTTCAGCATCGGACAGCCTTAAAAAATTCAACTATGGAACAGGAACAAACGTCAAGATTTTTGAAATAATTTCGTCGGCAGTTATTCCATCGGCGGCAGCTTCGTAAGAAAGAACAAGCCTGTGCCTTAAAACTTCGCAGGCGGCATTTTTTACGTCTTCCGGCAAAACAAAAGAACGTCCGGCAAACAAGGCTTTTACTTTTGAACACTGCAAAAGAGCAATTCCAGAACGAGGCGAAGCGCCAAAAGAAATATATTTTGAAAAGTCAGTGCGCCGTCCAGTATTAAGGCTGCGCGTTACCGAAACAATGTTTACCATATACTCGATAATTTTGTCAGCGCAGACAACTTTTTCAAAAGCCGACTGCAAGTCTTTTATTTTTTGAGCGGAAAGCACTTTTTTTACGGCGACTTCTCCCGCTTTTCCGGCAGTTTTTACGATTTGAATTTCTTCCTGAGGAGTCGGATAAGAAACCAGAACTTTTAGCAAAAAACGGTCAAGTTCAGCTTCCGGCAAATTATAAGTTCCTTCCTGCTCAATCGGGTTTTGAGTTGCAAGAACTAAAAATGGCTGAGGAAGAGGGTAAGTTTTTTCACCAATCGTAACCTGTTTTTCCGCCATAGCTTCAAGCAACGCCGACTGAACTTTTGCAGGAGCGCGGTTAATTTCATCGGCAAGCACAATGTTTGTAAAAACAGGACCTTTTCTGACAGAAAAATTTCCAGTGTTCTGTTCGTAAATCAAAGTTCCGCTTACATCCGCAGGCAAAAGATCCGGAGTAAACTGAATGCGCTTAAAATCAAGCCCAGAAAGTTCAGCAAAAGTTTTTACGGCAAGTGTTTTTGCAAGACCAGGAACACCTTCCAAAAGAATATGTCCGCCTGTAATTATTGCAGTAAGGATTGCATCAATTACCTGTCCCTGCCCAACAAGCCGTTTTGCGGCTTCTGTCCGGCACTCTTCCAAAATCTTACGGCAGTTTTCAAAAATTACCGAATCCTGAATACTTTCGCCGTTGCCACCTTGTCCGTTAAATTCCGTATCTTCAAAACCAGTTAAAGTTGAATTTATATTATTTTTATCCATTTTATAGCCTGAAAATTGTATATTTATGCAGCTTTTATGCATATCCAATTGACGCACGTACTTTATAGCGATAATATACTTTATCATGTTGAACCCTTTAGCACAAGAATTGAACAATGTTCTTAAAAACACAACTCCAGGCGAGTTGCTTTCAGACTTAGGATTACGGATTTTCTTCCCGAAAGGCATTATTGCTCAGGGAGGAGAAGCAAAAAAATTCGGAAAAGTTGCAAATGCAACAATCGGAACAACGCTAACAGGCGGAAAACCGGCAATTCTCGAAGCTGTGCATAAATATGCGCCAGAGCTTTCTGCCGGAGAATTGGTTTCGTATATGCCGACCGCTGGCAATCCGGAGCTTCGTGCACTTTGGAAAGATTTAATCTATAAAAAAAATCCAGGGCTCAAAGGAAAATCAATTTCCATGCCAGTTGTAGTTCCAGGACTAACAGCAGGCATTTCCTATCTTGCAGACCTTTTTCTTGACGAAGACAAACCTCTTCTTTCGCCAAACCCAAGCTGGGACAATTATGCGCTCATTGTAGAAACACGCAGAAATTCACAGCTCCACACATTCAATCTTTTTTCAGGCGATGGATTCGACCTTGACTCGTTCAAAAAAGCAGTAGAAAAAGAAGCAGAAACAGGCTTTGTCCGCTTACTTTTAAACTTTCCGCAAAATCCAAGCGGCTATTCACCTACAAACGCAGAAGCAGCTCAGATTGTAAAAATAATCCGCGATATTGCAGAAAAAGGCGCAAAAGTTCTTATTTGGGACGATGATGCATATTTTGGACTAAACTACGAAAACGACATTTATCCGCAGTCTCTTTTTGCAGAATTTGCAGACTTGCACGAAAATGTTCTTGCTGTAAAAATCGACGGACCAACAAAAGAAGACTTTGTCTGGGGATTCCGCACAGGATTTTTAACATTTGGAGGAAAAGGCTTAACAGACGGACACTACGCTGCGCTCGAAAAAAAACTTATGGGTTTGATCCGTTCTTCCGTAAGCTGCTCGTCAACACCAAGCCAAAGCCTTGCTCTGCGTGCATTCAGCGATCCAGCGCTCGAAATTCAGAAAAAGAATTTTCGAAAACTTCTCGAAGAACGCTATGAAGAAGTAAAAAAATTCGTAACATCGCATACAAGCAAAAATCTTGAAGCCCTGCCGTTCAATTCAGGATATTTTATGAGTTTTCATACAAAAGTCGATGCTGAACAGCTGCGCCAGAAAATTCTGCACGAAAAACAGATTGGAACAGTTGCAATTGATTCAGAAACACTCAGAGTCGCATTCTCCAGCCTTGAAAAAGAACAGGTTGAAACAGTATATAAAGCTATTTACGAATGCGCCGACAATATGTAAATCAATTTTATAAAAACTCAAAAAGACGTCAGAAAATCTGGCGTCTTTTTTATTTGGCGGCAATCTGCTCACAATCTTAAAATTGCGCCGTCAGCCTGTCATACGGTTTATAAAAAATATGCCGCTTTGTTAAATCGTTGATTTTTTTCTATTCTTGAATATTTATAAATATAAAAAAATGCGGTATACTCAAATAATGACTGGATTTTTGAGGACTTATTTTTTTGCGGCGATTTTTATTTTTTGCGGACTTTTTTTTGGATGCAAGATACAAGACAATTCGCCAGACACTTTTATAATTTGGACTGACCGCGAAGAATTTGTTTCTTACAGTGAACTTTTTAATTCGATTCAAGACAAGACAAAAGCTGTAATAGTTTACAAAAAACGTCTCGCAAGTTCACTTCCCCCTGCAAAAGATGAAGAAAAACCGGATTTAATCGCAGGCTCATGGCTCAAAAACGACAGCACACGCAAACTTTTTAGGCCTCTCGATTCACTTTTAAGCAAAGACAGCATCGATATTTCTACACTTTACGCGCCTCTCGTTGAATACGGCAAAGTTTTTGACAGCCAATATCTTCTTCCTGTCAGTTTTAACCTTCCGCTTTTTGTCTTTTCTTCCAAAAACGAAGATAAAATTCCAAATCAATATTCGCTTTCTCTTGAGCAGATAAAAGAACTTGCCGGAGACTTTAATGCAGTGAACAAAAAAGGTTTCTATACAAAAATGGGTTTTGCCCCTTCCTGGGACGATGAATTTTTGTACGAAGTCGCTAAAAAATTCGGTCCATGTTTCAAGCAAAAAGGAAACGGTTTTATCTGGGACGAAAAAAAACTTTCAGAAGCAGTTGAATATATCAGAGCCTGGACTAAAGAAAAAAACTCAAGCACAACGGCAGAGCAAGATTTTGAATTCAAATACCTCTACACACCAAAATACAGACAAATTGCCGAAGGCAGAACGCTTTTTAGCTACATAACGAGCAACGAACTTTTTAAAATTTCTTTTGAACAGCTTGGCGAAATTGATTTCCGATGGCTTTCGATAAACGGCTTTATTCCTGCAAAAGACGATATTGTTTCTATGGCAGTTTACAAACACGCAAAAAATCCAAGGCAGGCTGAAAATTTTATCCGCTGGTTTTTCCAAGAAAAAAATCAAAAGCTTTTGCTAGAACGCTCTGCAAAAATGCATCTGGACACGGCGACTTTTGGAATTGTGTCTGGCTTTTCGACAATAAAAGGTGTAAACGAGCGCATTTTTCCAACTTTTTACAGAAATTTGCTCGGAAACTTGCCGGCAGAAGAAAAAATTGCAGCGCCACAGGCTTTTCCGCCACGATGGCAAAGCATAAAAGAGCGCGTAATTTTTCCTTATTTGAACAATGCAATAAAAACAGACAGCGACAAAAAAAATCTTACGATGGAATCGCTTTTAAATACATGGTCAAAGCAATTTGACTAAAACTGAAGTTTTAATCTTGACTTTTTACGGGAGCGCAAAATTATGAGCGAAACTTTTATTTCTCAGGACGAACTAAACAGACTTTTACAGGCAGAACGTTCTAAAATAAAAAATATAAGAAAACCAAAATTTAAGTCATCTCAAATCTTGGAAAATTTTGAAAAAAACAGCAAATTGTTTTCGGACAGATTAAAAATTGAACAGATTTCTGTAACTCAGGAAGAAGTTGACAACGTTCTAGGAAAAAAACGCTAAAAAATCCACGTCTTTTTTCTGACATTTGCACAAAATGCCAGAAAAAATATATCAGCCTCTAAACTAAATTTTTATTTTTCCGAAAATTTACTAGAGGTTGAGTTATGGTCAATTCTATTTCATTAAATGCTTATTCATACGGCAGAATTTTAAGCGGCAGCTCAGGAAAACTCTATGTTCCTGTAAATCCTGCTTCCGTTATTTATTCTCAATTTGACCATATTTCTGGAGTTGCTTCTTCAATCCCAGAACACGGCGTTTCTGTAAGCAAAATTCAGATTTTAAACTCTCTTTTAAACCAGCTTATCTCCATGAAAAGCCAGCCAAAAGCAGAATTTTCCGACAATTTAAATTTGAGCGATGACCAAATGGAAAGCCTTATTCAAAATTATCAGTCGCAGATTCAAAACGAAATCGAAAAATCCCATATGACAGGCTACGGACTTGCAGGAGTGCAGCCTCAGACAGGACAACTTCTCGATTTGACGGCATAATTCTAGTTATTTGCAAACTTTTTCTGGTAAAAAATACTGTCCATCCACTCAAAGCGCTGCTCGCACCAGTCCGTAAGATATTTTACTTCGCTTTTATAAGTTTTTCTGTCGCGGTATCCGGGCGCACGTGGCCAGATCGCGCTTCCAATTATGTGCCATACGCTGTCGTTTAATTCTCCGGCAGAATTTAAAAGCTCGCCCTGCTCCTTGAGCCAGTCAATCGAAGATTTTAATTCAAGCCGGGTTTCGAGCCAACGTTTTTCTACCGCATTTACAAAATCTGCATCGTTAAAAAGGCGATGATACCAAGACGACTGATTTATCAAAAAACCTTCTTCGTTGGACGGCATCGTCGAATTTTTAGAAAAATCAAAAACCTTGAACATTTGAATCCACGCGCTGTTGCTTACGAGAGAGTTATAAGAATTGCTTCCTGTAGAACTTTCGCCGCTGTTTCCAAACGCAATATCATGATCCCAGGCAGGTCCCATAAAAAGTTTGTCCTGGCTGTAGTCATAATTCATAAAGACCGAGTTATAGAACTTTGCATCATAATTTTTCGAAAACTCAGAAAGAAGATACCAGTCAACAAACGAATCCATATCAAAATATTTTTTGTATCCGTCTTCTTTTAACCAGTTTTCGCTATAAAGAATATTTTCGAGTTCGGTTATTTTTTCCGCCCATTTTTTGTAGTTTTCTTCGGTTGACTTTGGAGAGCGGATATGAAACCTTAAGCCTGTCGGGCTTGAAAAAGAATATGGACGGCCGCCGTGGCTGTCAATTTCGGCAAGAAAACCTTCACCCTCGAATTCAACGCGGCTTTTTTCAACTTCAACTTTTTCCGTAACCGAATAAAGTCCGCGGTATTTGCCATTTATAAAGAGGGTTATAAATTTTGACTGCGGATTCCACCGCATTTTGTCCCAGACATTGTGAGTAAGATGCTCGGCATAAAAATTTCGCAGCATTGAGCGGTCGCAGGAGTTTGCCATCAAAATCCATTTTCGGGCGCCCGGCATTCCCAAAAGATTTGCCTCACGGTCAAGTTTTAAAAGATACGGTTTTTTATTTGTAAAAGTTGTTTTCCAGGTTGAATTTCCGTGTCCACGAACCTTGCATTTTCCTGTAAGAACGACAGAAGGATCCGTTAAAGTAAATTCGCCTTTTACATAATCTTCTTTGCTTGTAATTTCTTTCTTTTTGTTTGTAGAAAGTTCGAGTATCGGAAGACCAAGTTTTTTGCAACTTTCAAAAGTAACTTCCCGTTCAGAAGAAAGCAAAAATGCTAAAACACAGCCAAACGAAAGCAGAACAAATAAAAAAACAAAGCCAGCCGAATATCTTTTTATTCCATTAAAAACGCTCATATTTTTTTTCAGATAAATCTAGTAAGTTACTTCGCCGTCGTGCGCAAGAATTGTTGAAGAAACAACATTTTCGAGAGCGGCAACTTCCTGTAAAAGAGCAGAATCGTCAGAAGCGCGGATTTCTACAACAAGGTTGATTTTTCCATTAGAAAGAGCGCGGCTTTTTACTGCAAAAGTTTTGCAATATTTTTGAACTAGCGCCATTATGCTTTTTTCGAGTTCGTAACTATTGCCGCTTACCATTAAAATTTTTGGAGCTTTTGCAACAGGAAGCCTGTCCAAAACAAAAAGAGCAACTGTCAAAATAAACGCAAGCACGCACGAAATTTGAGCAAGACCTGCGCCACAGATAATTCCTGTAGAAATCGCCCAAAACAGAAAAACCAAATCCATTGGATCTTTTATTGCAGTTCTAAAGCGGACAATAGAAAGAGCGCCGACCATACCTAAAGAAATTACAACGCTCGACTGAATCGTCAAAATTACACCGGCAGTAATCAATACAAGAGCAGGAAGCGCAATGTTAAACGACTTTGAATAAAAGGTTCGGCGCGTCAAAAGCCTGTAAGCGAAGAAAATATAAAGCGCAAAAACAGACGCAATCAAAAAAACTATGATGATGTTTTCTGGAGTCGCATCGTATCTTGTAAATCCCTGAATGAATGATTTTTTGAAAATATCCTTAAATCCCATAAAAGCTACCGTCCTTTTTTATGTTTTTATAATTTTAAAAATTTTAAGCCATTCCGTTAATGTCAAATTTTCTGCAAAGGTAGAATTTTGAAAAACTCGTCCATTGCAAAAGGCTCGTCTGACACGCCTCGTTTATAAAATCCGGCAAAAATTCGTCGAATTTTACTTCCATCATATTAGTTCCGACCGGTAGAACCGGTCTGAACGCTGCCTGCGGATTAAAAAAATCTTCTATGTTGCTTGAACTGCGAAGGTTCCTGTCAAAAGTTACACGAACATTTCCGTCCGGATAAACAAAAGGAACTCTCTCGTAAGCAACAATTACAACAGGCCTCAATGCACGAAAATGCATCTGGGAAATCAATTTTTTTAATAGATATGGAGTTTCGGCCGTAAAATCTGGAATTTGGCCGGCCATAATTTGTTCAAGGGTTTTTAGCGGAACAGGACACGACGTTTTAAGGCACATTCCATTTACTTTTTGCTTTAATTCCAAAGCAATACGCTCTTTTGAACAGTTGTAAATTCTAATTCTGAATTTTTCGCGAGGATCTGTTCCGTTTTCGTTTTCTAAAAAGCAAGTGCCGTAAATATCATCAAAATAAATGCTTCGAATTGCATATTCGCCTGCTTCTCCAGTATTTTTATCCAGGCTTAACAACGCTCCCATCCGCTGTTCTATCGCAGAAAGAACCATTTCAGGAGAAAAATATTTAAACTCGTGTCTGAATTTAGGCATTGCCGCAAGTCCTTAAAACTACCGAACAATCGGTAACTTATGTATAAAGTATAAAGAAATGTTTTCTGAGTGTAAACCGATTTACTTATAAAAATTTGAAATAAGTTTAAATAATTAAATATTTAACCTAAAGAACCAAAGATTTTTTTTAAGCAATACTTAGCCCGTGCTGGAGCAACGCCAAAGGCGGCCCGAAGCGGCTGAGGGTTACCGAATTGCGGAAGGACGGTTTGAGAGCTATCTCGCTCCAAAGTTTTAAATAAAAAAAACGAGATGCTTTTTTAACTGCATCCCGTTTTTGCACGTTTTTGCGATTTTTAGTTTTTAGCTCCACAAAAGCCAAAGAACGACTGCCGAGGCTGTTGTTGTAATAATTGTAAAACTTCCTCCGACTTTTAGCCATTTTGCAAATGACATTGGATAGCCTTCGTTTTTGACGATTCCCATGGCCACAACATTTGCGCTTGCTCCAAAAGGAGTGAGGTTTCCGCCAAGACAAGAGCCAACGAGCAGTGCAAACATAAAAAGGTCGGCTCCCATTCCTAGTCCGGCGCCCATCTGCTGAGCGACAGGAAGCATAACCATAATGTAAGGAACGTTGTCCACAAATCCAGAAATCAAAATGCTCACTGCAAGAATTACAACAAAGCCCAAAAATTTACTTCCGCCGCAGAAGTGAACAAGAAAATTTGCAAATTCTTTTAAAAGCCCTACTCCGCTGATTGCTCCAACGACAACGAAAATTCCCATCAGAAAGAAAATTGTTTCCCAGTCAAGCTCCTTTATCAAAGTCCAGACTTCGCTTTTGTTCTTTTTCTGTTTTGCAGAATACCACAAAACTCCTATTGCCGCCAAAATTATTACAAAAAGCCCGGAAGAAAGGTTCATTATGCATTCAGGAACAATTTTTGCAAGGGTAGAACTTGCAAAAGAAAGAGCCGCAAGCCCGAAAATCATGACAAGCATTAAAGCGGCAGGAAAGGCTGAGAGAACAGGCTCGCTTTGAACAGCAGATTTGTCCTTTAAATGCGCAAACACCATATAGAAGAAAATACAGCCTGCAAGAAGTCCTGTCTGAACAACAAAGAATATGGAAAGTTTTCCTTCGTGAATAAAAAAGTCGTTAAAATTGTAATTTGCAACCGCGGCAAAAATCATGCTCGGGGGATCGCCTACAAGGGTTGCTGTTCCTTCGAGATTTGACATAACAGCGAGACCGACCATAAACATTGTCGGGTTCATTTTTAATTTTTTGCAGAGACTCAGCGCAATTGGAGCCATAACAAGAACAGTCGCAACGTTTTCGACAAAAATCGAAATAATTCCGGTCATTGCAAGGATAAGGACAATCGCAACTCCTGTCGAAGGCGCAATGGAAACAAGCCAGTCGGCAATTTTTGCAGGAACTTTTGAATACAAGAAAAGAGCCGCAATCGTCATTGCGCCGACATAAATCATAAGAACGTTCCAGTTAATCAAGGTACCGAAAGCGTTTGTCAAAGCAAAAAGACGTGAAACATGTCCTTCTGCAGAACCAAAAATAACGCCCGGAAAAATCATTCCGAGCACAATGCATAAAATTCCGGCAAATGTCGTAAACCACACTTTTTTGTCCTGAAAGACGATTACAAGCGCGTACATTAAGACGGCAAGTGCCAAAATAACCCATTTTAGTTCCATAAAAAAACCTCAATAAAAAAGTGGAATTATTTTAGCAAATTAAGGCGACATGGAAAAGCAAAAAAAACGGTTAAGCAAAGATGCAAAAAAAATGAGGAAACTGCGCGTTTTTAGAGAAAAACTTAGCCCGGATCGCCACGGAAAGACCGGACGAGCGGAGCGAAGGAGGACTTGCAGCAAGAGCCGGTTTGACAAGAAAATGAGCTCCGAATTTCCAAGAATTTTACCCGGTATTTTGCTCAATTTTGCCCAATAATAAAAAATAATTAACGACAAAATCGCAATTATTGTCATTGAATTCACGGCTCAAAAATACTATAATGCGTTTAAGTTAGATTTTTTTTAAGGAGATCTTAGAATGACAGTTAATGACATTAAAAACGCCAAGATTAAGGCTTGGGTTGAAGAATGTGTTAAGATGTGTGAACCTGACCAGGTTGTTGTTTGTGATGGTTCAGCAGCAGAGTATGACCGTCTCGTAAAAATTTGTGTAGACGCTGGTCTTGCTACTCCATTGGCTAAAAAACCTCACAGCTACCTTTTCCGCTCAGATCCTTCTGACGTAGCACGTGTTGAAAAAAGAACATTCATTGCAGCAAAAACTCAGGAAGCTGCTGGTCCTACAAACAACTGGATCGACCCAGTAGAACTTAAAGCTACAATGAAAGGCCTTTACAAGGGATGTATGCACGGACGCACAATGTACGTTATTCCGTTCTGCATGGGACCTCTCGGCTCTCCAATCGCAAAATACGGTATTGAGCTTACAGATTCAGAATATGTTGTTTTGAACATGGACATTATGACACGCGCAGGCGAGAAAGTTTGGCCATATCTTGATGACAACTTTGTTCCTTGCTTGCACTCAGTCGGAAAGCCGCTTGAGAACGGCGCAAAAGACAACGGCGTTTGGGCTTGCGCTCCAGTAGAGAAAAAATATATTTCTCAGTTCCCGGAAGAGCATCTTGTTTGGTCTTTCGGTTCTGGATACGGCGGAAACGCTCTTCTCGGAAAAAAATGCTTTGCTTTGCGCATCGCTTCTGTAATCGCGCGTGAGGAAGGCTGGCTTGCTGAGCATATGCTTATTCTTAAGCTCACTAATCCAAAAGGCGAAGTTAAATACGTTACTGGCGCATTCCCGTCAGCCTGCGGAAAAACAAACCTCGCAATGCTTATTCCTACAATCCCGGGCTGGAAAGTTGAGACAGTCGGCGATGACATCGCTTGGATGAAATTCGGAAAAGACGGACGTCTTTACGCTATCAACCCAGAAGCAGGATTCTTCGGAGTTGCTCCAGGAACTTCTGCTCAGTCTAACAAAAACGCTCTCGAGGCTGCTTCAAAGAACACAATCTTCACAAACTGCGCTCTTACAGAAGACGGAGACGTTTGGTGGGAAGGAATCGGCTATCCTGCAAAGGGCAAGCTTGTTGACTGGAAAGGCAACGTACGCGACGCTCTTCCAAAAGACAAGTCTCCTAAAGGTGAAGAATTCGCTCATCCAAACGCACGCTTTACAGCGCCTGCAAAACAGTGTCCATGTATCGCGTCTGACTGGGAATCACCAGAGGGTGTACCTATCAGCGCAATCTTGTTCGGTGGACGCCGTCCGTCAACAATTCCACTTGTTCACCAGAGCCGTGATTGGAACCACGGTGTATTCCTCGGATCTATCGTAGGTTCAGAAATCACTGCGGCTTCTACAATCGACGCTAGCCAGGTTGGAAAAATCCGCCGCGACCCGTTCGCAATTCTTCCATTCTGCGGATACAACATGGGCGACTACTTCCAGCACTGGATCGACGTTGGAAACGCTGCAAAAGACAAAGACCTCTTGCCAAAAATCTTCTACGTTAACTGGTTCCGCAAGGACGACAACAACGCAGAACTTCCAGGCGGATTTATGTGGCCAGGATACGGCGACAACAGCCGCGTTCTTGAATGGATTTTTGACCGCTGTGACGGAAAAGACAACTTTATCGACACCCCAATCGGTTACATGCCAAAAGAAGGCGCAATCAACACTGACGGTCTCGCAGACTACTACAAAAAGACTCTTCCAGAGATTCTCAAAGTTGATGTCGAAGGATGGAAAAAAGAAGTTAAGGATATTCGTGAAAACCACTATCCAAAATTCGGAAAACACCTTCCAAAAGAACTTACAGCAATCCTCGATGACCTCGAGGCTCGCTTGAACAAATAATTTGGCTTTAAGCTAGATTAAAAAAAAGAAAGGCTGTCCTTAAAGTTGATTATTCAGCAAAAGGACAGCCTTTTTTATTTGACAAAAATTCTATCTTCTAGCGCGCTTGCATCCTTCACGAAATTCTTGAAAAGAAATGCAAAAACTTTAGCCAAGACCGACTTGTTGAGTAATGAATTTATCATTTTGGTACAAATCCAAAGTTGAACTTGAAATTTGTACCATTTTTTATATAATTTTTATCATGCAGAACACAAAGAGAGAAATCGAAGCTGAACTAAAGCGTTGCGCCAAATATTTTCCTGTTGTTACAATATTAGGCCCGCGTCAGTCCGGCAAAACCACGCTTGCAAAAATGTTTTTTCCGTCTTATCAATATGTGAACCTTGAAGACCCGGAAATTTTTGCGCTTGCACAGAGCGATATAAATGAATTTTTCAATCTTTTTAAAGCACCCTTGATTATTGACGAAATCCAGCGAGTTCCTGCCCTGCTGAATAAAATTCAGGTTTTAGCCGATGAAAAAAAACAAAACGGACAGTTCATTCTTACAGGCAGCTTTCAGCAAGGACTGAAATCTGCAATCTCTCAGTCGCTTGCAGGAAGAACAGCAGTCATAAATCTTCTTCCATATTCTATCTCTGAGCTTTTACAAATAGGGCAAAATCTTTCAAAAGATGAATATTTGTATCAAGGATTTATGCCGCGCCATTATTCGGAAAATCAGCCTGTTGATTTGCTCTACCGCTCTTATTTTCAGACCTATGTGGAGCGTGACGTGCAGTCGCTTTTGAACGTGAAGCACAAAAATCTGTTTGAAAAATTTCTTCGTCTTGTAGCAGGAAGAATCGGACAGGTTGTAAATTATGAATCGCTTGCAAATGACACTGGAGTTTCATCAACTACAATTTCTGAATGGATTTCAATTCTTGAGTCATCATTTATAATTTTACGCCTTGAGCCTTACTTTGAAAATTTTACCAAACGCCTTGTAAAATCGCCGAAAATTTATTTTTATGACACCGGGCTTGCCTGCTACCTTTTGGGAATAAAAAACGCGGAGCAGGTTTCGCGCGATCCGCTTATGGGAAACCTTTTTGAGAACATGGCAGTCCTTGAAATATTAAAATCGCAGTACAACAAAGGCGAGGAAAAATCTCTATATTATTTTAGGGACAGCAAAGGCTTTGAAATTGACCTGATTGTCCAAAATGGTCGGAGCATTGTCCCAGTTGAAATAAAGGCGGCCTCAACTTTCAACGCAGAATTCGCCAAAAACCTGAAAAAATTTGCAGGATTTGCAAAAAACACCGTGAATCCTACTGTCATCTACAGCGGAAACCTTGAATGTGAAAGCGACGGAGTAAGATACATAAATTTCAAGAGGTGCGGAAGTTTAGTTGAATAATAATGAAACAAGATTGTAAAAAGGTAGAAATTCTTTTTTGCAAAATTCAGATTTATTTATTTTATTAAAAAAAATTTTTCAAATACATCTATTTCATTATTATCCATATTTATTAGGCTTAATTTCGAGTTTTAAATTTTAGTGTCATTATCGGGCTTGACCCGATAA